>Ga0126342_10006040_pt1 | contig 21353 bp, 20 predicted proteins | sample Cyp1metagenome_FD_92528 | JGI IMG/M metagenome (GOLD analysis project Ga0126342, IMG submission 92528) | Coral microbial communities from Lord Howe Island, Old Settlement Bay, Australia - Cyphastrea 1 metagenome | ecosystem: Host-associated > Invertebrates > Cnidaria > Coral ...
ATGTGTATGTATGTGTATGTATGTGTATGTATGTGTATGTATGTGTATGTATGTGTATGTATGTGTATGTATGTGTATGTATGTGTATGTATGTGTATGTATGAGTATGTATGAGTATGTATGTGTATGTATGTGTATGTATGTGTATGTATGTGTATGTATGTGCATGTATGTATGTATGTGTGTGTATGTATGTATGTATGTATGTATGTATCTATGTATGTATGTATGTATGTGTATGTATGTGTATGTATGTGTGTGTATGTGTAAGCATGTGTATGTATTTGTATGTATGTGTATGTACGTGTATGTATGTGTATGTAATTGTATGTAGGTGTATGTATGTAAATGTATGTGTATGTATGCGTATGTATATGTATGTGTATGTATGTGTATATATGTGTATGTAACTATGTGTATGTATGTGTGTAAGTATGTGTGTATGTATGTGTGTATGTATCTGTGTATGTATGTGTGTATGTATGTGTGGATGTATGTGTGTATGTATGTTCGTATGTATGTGCGTATGTATGTGCGTATGTATGTATGTATGTATGTATGTATGTATGTATGTGTGTAGGTATGTGTGTATGTATGTGTGTATGTATATGTATATGTATATGTATATGTATATGTATATGTATGTCTGTATGTGTATGTCTGTATGTGTATGTATATGTATATGTATATATATATATATATATTAAGTATATTTTTACATATTAGATATTAAGTATATTATTATATATTATTATGCAGGTCTGGAGATGGATCTGAGAGAGATGTGTGTATTGTGTATGGATATGTGTTGGGGACCCTCTGAAAGTCTCGAATATGACACTGGAAAATCCAAGTTTCATGGAAAAAATCACCTCATAGACTGATTTGTTCATGGGTGGATATTTGCTTATGTCTCACTTCCTGGGGGATTGATTAAAATGCGTGGCCCCATATCCAGATGAATTGGTGCCGCGGGGGGCCTCTGTTCTCCAGGCGGGTGATGTGTGCAATTCTTGTGCGGGACTCTCGCCCCCAAGTTGTACAGGGTTCTTTCATCCACACGCATTCATCAACATACTGAGATGTCCAAATGGATGTTTCAACCATGCTTTGAAATCCTGCCTGAATATGCATGAATCACGTTGAATCACTTTTTGTTGAGATGTCTTTGAGTTGTTTCAAAAAGCTGGTGCCCCAGTTCGTTCGCTAAGTTGGTGCAAATAACTCCAACAACTTGGGTTTATAGTTGATATATCGAACTACTTCTTGGGGGGTTACAAACCCACAAACATCACGGGGTGGATGCCACCAGCCGCCCGTTGCTTGCCAGTTGCCATGGCGTCGAAGGAACCACGTTCGCTGGGAGGTTTCAGCATGCTGGTGGGCAGCGCCGTCAGCAAACCTCGATCCAGTGGCTGGGGTTGGAAGGGTGCTTGGGTTGGGAATGATGGACTCAACCAGTAAAAGAACGGAGGTTGAACCATCAACAATGGAGCTTTAACCTTATAGAAAGGGATGATGGAAACGTTGTTCCAAAAAAGACACATGAGCAATTGGGTGTGAATTGAAGTTGAGGTAGTTCATTGTCAGTAGCTTTTAAAATAAAACCATCCACTTTCCACGGTGGATAGTTTTGACGCATACCCATGCATACCCAAGTTTTGACTTTATGGTTTTTTTTTGGATGGGCAGAAAAAAACCACCAACCAGATTTTTAGGTGGCTCAAAACCAAAGATGAAGTGGTCATTTGAGTTGTTGGGCATCCTGAAAAAAACACCATAGAATAATCGTCCCCTTCATCAGGAGATCCTTTCACAAGGTGATTCAAGCGATCAACGCACGCTTCCAAAAAGAAATCACGTACGCTTTCTTGGATGAATCGAACAGGGGGTTCTGGGTAGCGTTGGTCATTCTTAGGAGCCAATTCTGGCAGAATCAAACCCCCAACGATATGTTTTTTCATTATATCTATCCCATTACTGGTTGGTGGTTGAGCCTACCCCTTTGAAAAATATTAGTTCGTCACTTGGGATGATGACATTCCCAATATATGGAAAGTCATACAATTTATGTTCCAAAGCACCAACCAGATTAAATCACCATGTTAATGCCATTAGATATCATTCTTCCCATGGTATTCACATGATATTCCCCATTAAACCACCGTTAAATCTCATTAAGTTCCATTAACCCACCATTAACCCACCATTTTCGCTACCAGGAACTGTTCTCCATACCACTGCTCTTGGCCACCTGCTCCAATTTCCTGGGAGTTCTGCTATTACCAACCATTTTATGGCTATATAATATGATAAATATATGATAGATATATATAACTTTGATGGATATATAATGATGTGTAACCAACAATTTACTGGTTTCAATGGCAATGTCATGGGAACATATCGAAAACAGAGGAGAATCATCTATAAATGGGTGGTTCAATGGGAAGATCATATGATAGATATATGATACATGATAGTTATACATGATAGATATGTATTGTATATATATATGTATATAGTACGATGGATATGATGGTAGAATAATTTATAACCAATTTATAGCCATCCATTTTAAGTTATAGATATGATGGGATAGATATATAATATGATACAATTAACTAGCTGATAGTTGGGTGTACTTTGAAAATGTGCGATGAACCCCCCACAAACGATTGTTATTATAGTGAAGAAAATCATGAGATTGGCCAGCTGAGAACGCTGGATACACTTTCAAACGTGGGATGAGCCCCCACTTGATGGTCATGAAAAAATGGGGAAAATGATGTGACCGGTGGATGGTCAATCTTCAGGCGTCCATCTTCCAGTGTTTCTGGCTTGGGACTGCTGCCAGAAGCTTGGTCTTCAACCAGCCAGGTACTGGCTTTGAACTTTGCTGTCTCTGTATCCAAGTGGGTTCACCACCATTGGACCGATGATGTCAAGCCCTTGGAGTTTCAAATGGAAGCCCAAGATGACTATGTTCTTAAAGGATCTTGTCTTTCATCCCCCCCATTTTTGCGGGTTCCAGGTCAATTTTGAGAGGGAAAGTCGACGGTGAAGCATCACTGTACCCGTTATATCATGTTTTCATTTTGGAGGGATACTTGGAGAGAATCCAAAAACAATAAATTGGCGTTTGTATTTTATCCCAGAAAAATTGTATATCCCAATTTTATCATTTAAAAAAACACCATATTCTGGAGCTCTACCAGTATACCGGTATTAACCCCACTTGGAGACAAGCCAAAAATCATACCCTCTGGTAAACTAACATAATCACCATGTTTAATGGGAAAACTCACTATAAATTGCAATGTTCAATAGCAAACTGTTACAGTAGTTTACCAGAGGGTAACTTGGTGCTTGTTTTTTTATCCCATGAAATCCCATCAAATCATCCCTTCGAAATCCACCATGTTTTCGCAGCCATCGCAGCGACCAAGTCGCTTGTACTGCGCCTTTGCTTCATCACCGTCTGCGGTGCCATCCCGCAGCAGGCGAAATTCCTGGCTGTTTGGTCAAACCATGGTGCGTAGACCCCAAGTTATGGCAGTTTTCATAAGGAAAAGATGGAAAAATCATGTCTTAACATGGGATTGAGGGGCAAACCCATCTGAAGAACAAACGGTGGACATGGGAAGCACAGCATCTTTGATGGAAGCTTTTTTAAAACCAAACATGTCAATCCATCCTGCTACTTTCACAGTTTGCCAGTTCCATTTCTCAAACGGCTGTGTCGGGATGATCGCTAGGTACATTGGGATGATCACTGCTGTTTGGAATATCATCCCAAAATATTGAACATCCCCAAAATTCTAGGGGTTGAATCTCTCCCCAAAAAATACTTGGGATGTTGGGGAATCATGTCCAGCTACGGCGGAATATATCCAAAAAAAATACAACATGCCCCCAAATAGGGTCCAATCCTGTTGGTTGGCTCTCCATGTTTTCATGATCTTAAAGTGGATCATCAATTTGGTGTTGTGCCTTAAATATAGGTACCCCCAATCCCAAAGGGGGAGAGAACTTCTGGGGGAAAAGGCTTTTGACAAACGATCTGCCCAATCTGAGAATTTGATCAGTTTGATGATCTAGTGTGGTTAAAACCATCAACCACCCATGTGGGAATTGTTTGACCTATAAAATGGTGATGACTGGGGGATAGTTCATTATTGCTTTACCCACATTATATGATTAAAAACATATTAAACCTATTAATTATAGCCTACAATCATCAAAGAATCGGCATACCCGCTATCATCAAACGTGGGAAATCCCTTACCAATTGGAGGCGTAAATGGGAAAATGGTCCATTGCCACGCTGGATTCGCGGCGTCCAGATTTGGTCTCGTTGTAGGGGGCACCCAAATATCGATCGTGTGTTGTTTCACGTGTCCCATTGCATCCACAATATGCTTGGTTGTAAACAAATGATGTTTGTTGGTTAGATTCCCCAGTTCATATCCCATATATATATCCCATATATATCCCATTATATCCCATCATAATTTTTGAGGTAATCCCATTACATATCCCAAAATCATATCCCTATGAAACCCCCGTAGCTGCTAGACAAGACCCGGAAGACATGGCACAAATATATCCCATAAAATATCCCCATCAATATCAATACTATGTACCCCTTATAAAATTATCCATCATATCTTCGTTATTGGTAAAAATCCCATGACATATCCCATCTTCTATGGTTTGTCATAATGTTATCATAATGTTAAATCCCATAGTTTCATGGCTTCATCATGGTTTCATCCCCCATTCGAGCGGAACGTCTGGGGCGGAACGTGATGGGGCGTTTCTGGCCTCGGTCAGGGCCGCTTCAATGTCCGCCTTCTCCTTGTTGGCGACATCATGCGCGGCATCACCTGTGGCGTTTTGAAAAATTGTTATTTTTCATGCGGATTCGTAGGATTCAAGCGTGGTTTAATGATGATTAAATGGTGGTTAAATGGTGGTTAAAAACATTGGTTAAACACATTTAGTGACGGTTTAATGGGGGTTAAATGGTGGCTTAATTTTTGGCTTAATGGGGGTTTAATGTGTTTTTAACCATCGTATAATCCAGTGATGTATGGATTATTATATACAAGGTGAGGCCCCCCAAACGTGATGTTTGTTGCTTCATAAACCCAATTAATACTATAGCTATCCCCCTAGTCAACCCAAAGGTTCACCAAGTGATGTGCGTCAACTTAGCTATCTAATTCGGGGTCCTCACCAGCAACAAGACAAGAATTTTATGGGAGTATCATGGGGATATAGGTGGCAAAACTTAATAATGGCTGCGAAATGGGGTACTTCATCCTTGTCTAGCAAACAAAAATGGCTTCAGAACCAGATATTCATGGGATATAATGAAAGAATTTTCGTATGGCTTACAGTAAATCAAGGTAGATATGGAAGATAACCATGGTTTCCTCACAAAATGATCTATCAATGGGGACAAGTTCATAATCCATTAAAATTGGGAGTACTCCGTTTTAAGAGAAACGCGTGCAAATCTGATTACGGTGAACATATTAGAAATTCTATGGCGACATATAATGAATGCATCGCTAATAATTGGCGAGCAATAATATAAATACAGAGAAATGATATATGATTGCATCGAGTCAGCTAAATGGATATACCAAACAATGGGTCTTAGGCAAAAAATGGTGCTAGAAATGCTGGCAGAACCTACCAACCCGCCTTTCGGGACTACATCCAGGAGCCGCCTAAACCCGCGCCTTTTTTGGGACGTGTTTCCGCTGCCATGGGAATTACATGCCATGGGACCTGTTATAGATCGAACAGTTGGAAATCTGTTAGTTATGAGCTAAAGTTCATTTTCATCAATCCTGGAATGTATATGTATATGTATCAAAATTCACCAACCTGAAATTAGGTAATTCTAGGTTTCCCTTACCAACCGTCATAAATCATAAGGTCAGCCACTGAGTCACTACAATGAACTCAGAATACATCTCGTTTTTACGAAGTCTTTAACCCGTCCTTTTCGAAGGTTGCAGGGTTAAGTTCCAAAAATACAACAAAAAATATGCAAATTTATGGTGGTATTGACGTTCGATGTTTCAAAATGTTTCAAGGACACTCCGTGGAGGATCTACATATACTTACATATTACATATTAAATGAATATATATATATATAAATGGCCATGTTCAATAGCTATATTAGATTCCCAAATGGTACGTTTATATACACACATGACATAACATAGCACAACATAGCACAACGTAACATAAGATTACCTAATGCAACACCACACGAAACGACATTACATGAGATGACACAACATAACCCTACCCTACCTTATGTTACGTTGCGTTTCATTGCATCACATTTCATTTCATTACATTACTTTACATTTCATACAGGCATGTCCAATATATCTATACAGTATGTCATAAATCCCCACACACACACATTCATCACAAAAAGATCAGTACGAGTACCCCAAATTTCATGGCGAATCCTCCATGGTGTTTCTCTTAACGCCAGAAGTGGAAGGTAAATTCCTCATTTCAAGACACATCCAAATATCCTCTTGTAGGATTATTTATACATATATATATATAATGTCAACCCTGGATTAATAAACCCTTAGGCTGTTTAATTGGGAGGGTACCATTTAAGTATCAAATCATGACTATTGGGGGGAATACCCGCCTAATTAATAAACCATGGTTTGTCAATCCGGGGTTGACATTATATATATATGTATAACCATGTCTTTCTATACTTATATCCAAAGAATATATCACTGGAATATAAAATTGTTTCTCATTAAATCCCCATGAAACCAGCGCACCTTCGCTTCGCAACTTCTCCTGTTCCGACAACTTGCTCTTGGCCGCCAGGGCCGCACGGGTGGCCTGGCGCGGCGGAGAAGCGGCATGACCCGACCAGAAAAACAACCAACTATAATAGGGATGCAAAGATATAGATGTATACATATATATATATATATACATATACCTATATATGTGTATATATATATGTATCCCATTTAAGAATAGGATCCGCCACTCACGGGTACTGATATGAAACCAACGAATGTTAGTAAAGCAATGGGATCCAGCATCCCGGATTTGTACCACGTGGGGCGGCTTATTATTGCTTTACCCACTATGATAATGGTGATGTAATGATTGATGTGTATATGTATGGGTTCGGTGCGTTTTCCTGGCCCCAAGGATACTATGATTGGGGCCTGTTATTATTATCATTGGTTTATTTGGAAGGGAAACACGCAGCGCCCATATCTCTATATAATATATATATATATACATATAATATGAAGGTGTCCTAAAATGGAGGTAGCCGCAAATCATCCAAATTAGACCATGTCAGTATTGAAACCAATGGTTTTGGGGATCCCCCGTTTTAAGAAACCAATGTGTACATATCCCTTCTCCCGTTCTGTATGATCCCACAACTGCGTGAACCATGGTTTCTCGGGGTTGTTTAATAATATGGGGAAGGGGTTATATAGTGCTATAATGTGTATATATATATATATACACATACTGTATATAACCAACAAAATGATATCTGGGTTTTAGGTGCGCATCAAAATCGGGTGTACCGCTCCAATGTGTGGCATTTAAGTAGAAAATGACGATGAACCAGTGGATGGAATGGGGTGTGCTGTTTTCAGACAAACCCAGAATGAGATTGGATACAAGGGTTATGATAATGACTGGAAGCAAATATATACATTTGATGTACTTTGTGAAATGAGCCAACTGAGCTCATGATCGGAGTTTTTATGGTGATATGTATGATTGAATGGGGGGCTTACATGTATCTCCCCACAGAAACCAACCTTACTTGAGCAGTGTCAAAAACCTATAGTCCCATTTAGAAAGTTGATAATAAACCTATGGCCCCATGGTAAAATGGGGACTTTCAAATCCATCATTCTTCCTATTGGGAAATATCCAAAATCATTATTATGTATGCCATACAAACAAAAACCAAAACCTGCATCACAACATTAGGAATTCTCATAACTCAAACTGAAGATTGTCAAAATCCTCTTAATTAGATTCTCATACTCCACATGTACTGCCCGGTTTTCATGGAACCTCCCGAGCTCGGGATGTTTTTTCCTGGGTTTGATGAAAATTGGGCACCCAAATCCCCCGTTGGGGATATCCTACAGCATCCTTTGGAGCCACATTGGGAAAAACAGGCTGCCATGGATAGGTCATGGCCAGGTCATGGACGTCACCGATAGGTCGACATGTTGGATAACACACCAGGGATGTCCTGGAAACGGGGTCAAGATTGGGTACCCCAATCAGATGGTGAATGCCATCTAGAACTAAATACTTGGATTATAGACTTATATACACTATACAAAAATATTCATGGCACCATATAAATGCACTATATACCATATGATACGAGTATATGCTTAAAATCTCTGGTGCCAAAAATTGACTCGGGATCCTGCTGGGGTACAACCGACACCATTGTCTTGCTTCGTCTTCAACACTCTGTGGGGGATTTGCAATACTAAAATGGTCTAATGTGGGTAAAACAAAAATAAACCACCCATTTGGAAATGGTTCACACCACCTATTAATGGTGAAATTGGCGATGGTTTATGATTGCTTTACCAACATTACTATGGTAAACCCATAAATAAACCACCATAAATCATAAATGGGTGCTAGGTTTAGCATTGGGTTAATTGGGTTTACCCCATGAATGATTTGGATTTAGGGTGACTATGGGTGACTTGGATTTGGGGTGGCCCCCATTTTTGGAAACCTCCACTTTGGGACACTATAAATCATGTTGACTTGTGATATGCACCCAAAGTGAGAAGAATTCTGAATCCAGGCGGGCTTCGAACTCATCTGCCAGATTATAAGCAAGCAGCAACAAAGGGTTGACAGATACGGCATGAAACATTTACTTACAGTGGCCACAGAATAAGTTAACATATTTTCCCTGTTTCTGGATGTGGTTCCCATTTCACTACAGAGACGACACTTTTCTGTTCCTAAATGAGTGATTGCTGGTCTGAATCCAATCCAACTGGAAAAACGGTAATTATGTAGTCTTTGTTGCACATCATAGGCTGCTCACCAATATGGAGCCGCATCCAAAACTATGAAGACCACTTGGCAAGCTTACTCCTTCAAGGCTCTTGCTGAAACTTTGACCAAGAGCTAAGCTCTGAAGACCGCTTGGAAAGGTCACTCCTTCCAGGCTTTGGTTAAAACGGTCACCAAATGTCAAGCTCCGAAGACCAGTGGGCAAGTTCACTCCTTCCAGGCCCTGATCAAAATGCCAACCAAACACTAGGCTCCGAAGACCAACGGGTAAGGTGACTTCTTCCAAACTCTGGTTGAAATTGCTACCGAATGTCAAGTTCTGAAGACCACTTGGAAAGATCACTCCTTCCAGGCTCTGGTTGAATTTGCTGCCAAATGCCAAGCTCTGAAGACCTCTTGGAAAGGAAACTCCACGCAGGCTCTGGTTAAAATGGTCACCAAATGTCAAGCTCTGAAGGCTACTTGGAAAGGTCACTCCTTCCAAGCTCTGGTTGAAATTGCCCCCCAACGTCAAGCTCTGAAGACAGATCGGAAAAGCCCTTCCTTCAATGCTTCGGCTGAAATTGTCATCTCCAAATCTTAAGCTCTGAAGGCCGCTTGGTAAGGTCACTCCTTCCAAGCTCTGGTTGAGATTGCGACCAAATGTCAGGCTCTGAAGACCGCTTGGTAAGGTCACTCCTACCAAGCTCTGGTTGAAATTGCCATCAAATGTCAGGCTCTGAAGGCTGCCTGGCAAGGTCACTCCTTTCAGGCTCCGGTCGTAATAGCTAAATGTTAAGCTCTGAAGACCTCTTGGAAAGGAAACTTCACGCAGGCTCTGGTTAAAATGATAGCCAAATGTTAAGCTCCCAAGACCGCTTGGAAAGGCCACTCCTTTCAAGCTCTGGTTGAAATTGTCTCCAAATGTTAAGCTCTGGAGATCACTTGGCAAGGTCACTCCTCGAAGGCTTTGATTGAATGTTTGACCAAGCATCAAGCTCTGAAGACCACTTGGCAAGGTCACTCCTCGAAGGCTTTGATTGAATGTTTGACCAAGCATCAAGCTCTGAAGACCACTTGGAAAGGTCACTCCTTCCAGGCTCTGGTTGAAATTGCCGCCAAATGTCAAGCTCCGAAGACCAGTGGGCAAGTTCACTCCTTCCAGGCCCTGATCAAAACGCCAACCAAACACTAAGCTCTGAAGACCAACGGGTAAGGTGACTTCTTCCAAACTCTGGTTGAAATTGCTACCGAATGTCAAGCTCTGAAGACCGCTTGGCAAGGTCACTCCTTGAAGGCTCCGGTCAAAATTGTCTCCAAAAGTCAAGTTCTGAAGACCACTTGGAAAGATCACTCCTTCCAGGCTCTGGTTGAATTTGCCGCCAAATGCCAAGCTCTGAAGACCTCTTGGAAAGGAAACTCCACGCAGGCTTTGGTTAAAATGGTCACCAAATGTCAAACTCTGAAGGCTACTTGGAAAGGTCACTCCTTGCAGGCTCTGGTTAAAGTGGTAGCCAAATGTTAAGCTCTGAAGACGGCTTGGAAAGGTCACTCCATTTAGGCTCTGGTTGAATTCGAAGCCGAATGTCAAACTTTCAAGACTGGAGGGGAGGGAATACTCGGTGCAGCACATACCCGCTATCCTCGCAATGCCTTGTAGTGGCTCTTGCGCATTCATGGTTTTTCCAGGCAGTGAATCACTTTGGATACAACACCATGCAGCACGCAAATCCGTCGGAACAAAAGTGCAAGAGAGTATCGCGGTCTTTCCTACAATGCCTTGCCCTTGCAACGTGTGCTGGAGCATCAACGGTGAATTGATATAATGCAGTGTGAAGCCCCTCCCTTTCTTTGAAGGAAGTTGCTCCGAAACCAGTTTGTGCAGATCGGAACCCAGAGCAGAAGAGCTGAGTCTCAACTCGCATCCTTCACCATTCAAGCATCGCACATAAAGATCAATCAAATCGCTGGTTGGCTCCACATAGCCACCAGCACTGGTGGACATCGGCGTCGCAGACATTGCTACGTTGGAGGCGTTCACCTTCTACACAGCACCACAGCCTACAATCTATTCATCTATGTATGTTTGCATGCTATGCGTGAAGTATGCTGTGATTTATGCATACCAACAACTAGCATAATTGCTCCCTGGCATTCCAAATTGTCATGGTCCTGCTGAGCCAGCAAGAGTGGAAGGATATATTTAAATTATATGGAAATATGATGCAACATGCAGTGACCAGGGAATCCCAACAGGTGTGGCTCCAAATTTCGGCACAAAGAACCACAAAATCGGCCATTTTGTAATCAAACTGGTTCGGAGTCCATAATTTTGAATCGGTCTCGGTCATGAAACTACCTCGGCTTTCGATATCGCAACCACCCCCAGTCGGGGTTCCACTAAAAATCTAGTTGAAAACCCTATTTATTCCATTTTTCCTACTGAAAGTGCAGTTTAAGGGGCAACCCCCACTTGCAGACAGATCCCAATATCATTTTGTAGATGTGTTTTGAAATACTTATATATAGATTATATATATATATTTTTTATAGATTATATGTATATTATATAGATTATATATATATATATACACATATGTGTGTGTATACATCCCAGCATTGTATTTTGCCCTTTTTGCTTTTATGAAGTTTTATCACCACTTATCTCCCATTTTTTAAGTACCAAAGCCATATTGCCCGAACTTGTTGCCGGAAGGCACCTCTGCCAGATCTTCCTTTCCTGGCTGAAAACATGGAGACAATCACTGCCGGAAAATGATCCAAACATAGGGATATCAATGTGTGTAAAATGCGAAAATAGTAGGGATAGAGTTGGGATATAACGGAATACGTATACATATGTGTATATCTGCGTATGTTACATATATATATAACCACAGGATGATGTGCGGGTGTGTCCGTCAAATGGGGTGTCCATGAACTGTAAACTACCGTTTTAGGAGGAAAAATGATGATTTACATAATAAAAATGGTACCATGCTCTCAGACATATTCTCCTGATAACTGAGCATATGGAACAATATCCACACTGCAAACTACATATCCACACTGGAAGGTTTTTTTGGTATTTTCAGACATCCCCGTGTGGATGAAACTGTTTCTCACCCTGAAATCACTGATGCAAAAAAAAACCGTCAACCGTGATGATTTCCGATAAAATCTCCACAAAAACCATGGTGTCTCCCAAAAACCAAAACTAATGGGTGCAAAAAAACAAAGCTTTGGTACTTGAAGATGATGAAATAACACCCTAATTGTAGCTAGTTTACATGAACCATTATCTGCCGATCATTTCACCTTACTGAAGCCCTTTCCATGAGGTCATTTTTCCAGCTACCTCGGTTTACCTATGACATAAAGATCCCCAAAAATAAATCGAAACCGTTGAATAAATTACATACAAATCATATACAATCTCATGACCTCGCAATAAATCGAAATTACCACCACTCAAACAAAGTCAGACGCGTAAAACGCATAAACTCCTCCAAGTTTCTTCGTCAAAACCCTGAATTCTGTACCAGAAAAAAAGAAACGTCGTTTTTTGCTAGACCATCAGAAATTTTGATTGAATGTCTATCCTTCAACAAGTCTAAACCCAAATGTTGATGAAAATCCCCAACCCCAACAAATGGAGGTTTACAGCTGGGAAAATCATCGAACAAAGATTTTGCATTATTTTGCATTGCTATGTTGATTCTATAAATCCTTATTCTTTGAAGTTTAAATTCCATTAAATCGACCCATCCTCCTCTGGGATTCGACAAAAAAAATCACCACAATACATCAATTCCGATTGGGGATTGGTAGACTTAGAATGCCTCGAATTAGTTTACGGATACATATATATATACATAGGTACTACTAATCCACCGCAATTCCATAATACCATCATGATAATTATACTATATAATCCATATACGTGGATCCATATAAAAGAATTACATATATATATATATGCATGTGCATAGCCTGCATCCATAAAAACAGTTCCGTCATATATGGATATATCTGCATATACAATGTGAGGCTCCCGCTCAGATCAGTCCCCTTGAATCCTACTGATGGTTGGTTAAATCACATACTTTTCCCATAGATTTCAGCAGAAAAATCGAGTTCACCAACAAATCAGACATGAAATCCTATGAAATATCATCATTTCAATCATTTCCCTGATATTCCCCATGTTCTTCCCATGAAATTCCATGAAAAATCACCACATGTCTGGGCTCGTTCCGCCATGTCACCCTTGCTCTCGGTCTCCAAGGCCTTCTGCAGCGCTTCATCACTGGCCAAGACCTGGCGAGCCATGGGGGTGGAAAGGAGAGCCATGGGGGGAAACATGGGGGAAACATGGAGAAGATCATTTGGAAATCATGTAAAAATACTGGGACAATGATGGACACTAATAACGAGATATAGTGGGATGTGATGTCGATATCATGGGAAATAGTGGGTATATATGGATACAAATGGTGTTGCCAATGATTGTACCAGTGATATCATACGGGCTAGGTTTCAAAACGCACTGGTTTAGGCTTCTTTTGGACGTCTTTATTGGAGGGTTTTGTTTTGACATGGTTTGGTGGTTGCGCGGCGTTGGCTCGGAAAGGGATTCTCTCTGGCCTGTTTCGTCCAGCAGCAGTTCAACAGCACCTAAGGAACGCCTTTCACTTGCTTTCTGACACCGGTTCCGTGTAAATAGGCCGCGCCTGGTTTCAAAACGCTCTGGTTTAGGTTTCTTTTGGGCATATTACTTGGTGGGTTTCGTGGAAAGGGCTTCTCTCTGGCATGTTTCGCCCATATGGCACAAGGCGCTTTTTTCACTTGCTTTCTAATGCAATGGCTTTGCCTTGCATGGCGCGATGCATTCCATCAAGCTGAGACGCTCTGGTTTAGGTTTCTTTTGGACGTGTTTCTTGGCAGGTTTTCTGGAAAGGCCTGCTCTGGCATGTTCCGTCCAAAAGCGCCCAAGAAACTTTTCTGACTTGCTTTCTGACAGCGGTTTCGTAACTGCCCACAAAAGGGCGCCCGTTTCAAAACACTCTGGTTTAGGTTTCTTTTAGGCGTATTTTTGGGTGGGTTTCGTGGAAAGGGCTTGTCTCTGGCATGTTTCCCCCAACAGCACCCAAGGAAGTCTTTCCACTTGCTTTCCGAAAGCGGTTCCATGGCCGCTTTCAAAACCGCCGCCCTGTCAAAAGGAAACCGCCTCATGACGACAAACCACGCCAACCAGAAGCCCTTCACCCAGCAGTAGTCGCCAGCTTAGCAGTCCGATATCATTCATACACACATACATACATATATATATATGTATGTATACATATCCAAATTATATCACTAGTAATATGGTTTCAAGCCTGAAATCACTGATAGAATGCACCATGGGTTGAAGAGAAAATCTACAGGAAACCATGGTCGAAATTTAAGGCCTGCAGATGGACCGGTCATTGTTGTATTAATCATCCAATTGTAGGAGCACCCAACTATCCACATGTATGTATATATATATATGCGTGTGTGTGTGTGTATACAAGTTTGTATGGATATCACCTTTTGTATCATTGTGATTAAGATTCAATATGTACAAGTATTAGTACAATTGGCTGCAGAAATCGTTATACAATAATCACATATGTATATATATATACACCCATTCTATAATGTGATAAATCCAGTACAAACCATCCCATTAACGACGAATTGGGGGTTCCCTTCATACCATCCCATTACAAGGGGTGTATACCCAAGTTCGTAAACCTCTTTTGGTTTAGGGTCTAGGGTTTACCACACTACCCATCAAAAGAAATTGCCAAAACGAACCGCAAGGTGAGGCTCCCTAAATAGATTTGAGTTGATGCACATAGCTCGGTTTAAGGTTTGAGTTGACTAGGGGGCATTTAACTATACCCATACTTCATGGGGCTTATAAACCACTTAAAACTGAGGGGGCCCTTCCTTGCATAAACCTGAATATATATATATATACATATGTATTATTGTCACTAATAATCATTATGCAAAAGTATTAGCACAATTGGCTGCATATTTTTTAATACACATCACAATTGCTAAGCAAAAACCAACAGGGCTACCCTTCACTGGCTTCGATCTCACCTGGGCTTGAAGCTCCGTCTTCGCTGCTTCGATACGAGAGACTTCCTCAGTGCCAGTCTCCACCTTCATCTTCAACTGGGAGAGAACGCCTGACGGTGATGAAATTGTCATATATTATGGGTGTAACATGGATATAACATGGGTATAATATGGATATAATATGGAAATATAGGATGATATACGGAAAATCTGGATATACAGATATACAGTCGACTGCGAAAGTCACCACGATTTTCTTGAATTTTATCGCCACGACCCGGTTTTTTGCGTCGCAACAATTCATCGAAACACAAGGGGATTGCCTTCATTTTGAGGACATAACATACCAGCAAAAAGAACGCGTTAATTCATGATTAATTTTCACTAATAATCATCTTCCATTGGTTCCATTCAAAACGAGTTTCCATTGCAAATGAGATTGATACTTGGTTACCATGCATCATTCCATTGATGCCATTGATTATTAACAAGGAAAAAATAATATTTTATTAATATTTATTATATGAGCTAGTTTTGATGATTAACAACTAAAATGAGTATGGGATTGATATTTGGTTCGTTTTCATTGACTTCATTAGCTTCCATTGATACTGGGATAATCACTGGGGTCCCAACATTATTTCCCCATTATTTCCACATGATTTCTCCACTATTTCCCTACGATGTCCTTATGACTTGTCTATGATTTCCCTATGATTTCCTTATTCATTCCCTATTATTTCACTGTGAATTCCCCATTATTCCCCTATTACTTCCCTACTACTTCCCATCGCAACAAAACCATGAGACAACATGACGTGAAACAGTCCAAACTGATCCCCTCACACTGCAAGACTTTTCAACAAGATGGTGATAAGAATTCAAATCATTCCCTCACAAGACAAATCCATAGACAACATGATGTTAATACAATCCAAACTGAAACCCTCACCAAACCAGAATCTCTTTTGATCCAGAAGCCCTTTTCAAAGATCATTTCATATTGTATATCATATATCACATTTAAAAATATATATATATAATATATCATGTATCATGTATTATATATTCCATATTAGAAATTATAAATTGTATATTGTATAGTATATATTCTTTATAATATATGATCTATGGTTTAGTGTTTTATTATATGTGACATTGGATGGATTATATACAGTATATTAAATAGTAATCATATATTATATATTATATGTGATATCTGGTATATCAAATATTATATATTCATTATTTTTCAAAAAATACACATTGTATATCATATATGTAACATATATGTATATATTAAACATATAATGTATGTTTATTTTATCTTGTATTTTGACTTCGAGATTAAACATTAAATTATGTACGTAATATATGAAATGTTATACATGTTGTATTGTATGTCTTAAATAATATATACTATATATCATATTCTATATATATATGTATTACATCTTATACAGTACATATTAAACATCGTAGCATATTCTGAGATATTACATCTTAAATATTATAAAATCATATATTTCATATATCATAGTATGTATTATCTATGTACTATATATTTTATGTTAAATATTTAGATTATGTATGTATTGCATGTTATCTGTTTTATGTAATATGTTTTATCGGTGTACATTATACTATATGTTACATATATATATATATTGATTTATTTATGCTTTATCATGTTTCATATACTATATGTTATATATGATATGTCAAAGTATATACAAATATATTTATCTACATAGCGAATATAATAAAATATGTGTTATATATAATATATTGAATGTTTTATGTAATACTTTATATATTGTCTGTACTATTAACATTATTAAATATCAAATGTACATTATATATTATATATTATATACTATATACTATATACTATATACTATATACTATATACTATATACTATATACATTATGCATTATACATTATACATATACTAGATATGATACATCATATAGCATATATCTCATACCGTATATCATATTGAATATATCATATTATACATAGTTTACTATTCATCAGATAATAAATATTAAAGCTGGCTACCACCCATGACCCGCCCATGGCCCACCCCCTCCTTGCAAGGTCTGCGCCAACATTTCCACGTAGCTCTTCTGGAACTCGTGGCGCTGGTTGGCCGGCACGCAGATGCCTGGCGGGATCGTAAAGTTGTCAAGGGCCAAGGTCGGTCTGAACGTGGTGTATTCATACAGTGTATTTACAAATATATACATACCCGTGTAACAAAAAATATATAGAAATTAAGATCTAGGAAAATGGTCTATCTTTTGGGGGTGTATGATGCTTGGACGATAGCTGAGGTGGTCCAAATAATATATGCAGGGTTCGGGATCAAAAACCATCAAAATGGCCATAGATGTCCCATTAAAACTGGTCAATAAACAGCCGTCAGTAAGTAAATATCAAAGAAGATGTGACATTTACCCATCTGTGAAGCCTTTGAAAAACATCTCAGCTGATCCCACATGGCACAATTAGGTACTATACATGCAACAACCCCTTGAGTGCACCAAAAGAATCTTGGGATAGTTCCCCCAGTCCAAGTGGCGGGGTTCCTAAAACAGGGGTACAGTAACCCAAATCATCCACGTCATGGATGACCATGACTTAGCATTATACACCTATATATATATATACATATACATATATATATATATATACATATTATATATATATACATATTATATATATACATATTATATAGATATATATATATATAACAACCCTGGTTTTCTTTTGGGCTACCCCCATCACATAGGAGGCCCCACCAATTCCCATCATCCGAGATGTTCCGGCGAACCCTCCAAAACACTGGCGATCAACATGTCCCTGGCAGAGTGCGTCAGATCCACCAGAGGGTGTTGAAGCGCCTGACGATTTCGACAAAACTCTCAGCTTGGCAACCAGGATGGGGAAAAATGATGGAATCCTCGTATTTTTACAGTTATTACATGTTATTACTAGGGTAACCATTTACATAGATGTGGAAAACAACCATGGCTTCACGTTCGAAGAATGATCTAGTCTAGCTGCAGCTGCGGCTTCTGTGAAAACTCTGCTCATCAGGGATCCTCATTGCCTCCATAGGATGTAAAATAATCAAGTTGTACTCTCTGGCAAACTAGGGTTGAATGGGATTAACTGTTAACTATATAGGGTTTTTGGTGACTTTTTATGAAATTCAATGGGGTTTACCCTGTGGTTATTTAAGGCTTTGCTATGGAAAACCACCATCTTTAATAGGTACTTCAACTGCAAATATATGGCCATGTTCAAAAGCAACTCCAGAGATCATTCCAAAATGGTTTCAAATAGTATAGAAAGTTGTTGAAACTGCCAATCGGATACTGTAAGTTGTTGCATGTCATCCAAGAAACTGTAAGACGTTCAATGATTATTCTCATGAATTGGGGTAGGTAGACATATCTATGAATATGGGTAACCATATTCAATTCTGATTTCTGACCCTTAGATCTGGGACAATTGGGATACATAACCATGAATTACGCATTGATTAAATTGGATTCATCATGGTCAATCTTAATGCCATGGAATTGCAATACATCGATTTCATTATAATGAATGAGGGCATCTAAGCATTCATTATTCATAGCCAAGGGCGACCTTTAGAAAAACAAACATATCCGCATCGAAATAGTCACCACAAAATGGCAAGATTCTCGATGTTGAATATCAGCCTCCTATGTATCTATATATCTATATCTATATATATATATATATATCTATATATATATGTCAGTATATAATATCTATATCAATCTCAATAAATATAATGTACATAATTCTACAAATGCCGATGTATGAACGGCTCTGTTAACCGCTGCCATCAACGCTGCCGACGGCGATTTTGCATTGCGGCTGGGGACATCATCCAACAAGCTTCAAATCAGCAGTTTCGGGGTTTGGATTACCGGGGGTGGGTTGCTGCCCCCAATAGGGTAGTTGCAATTTTGTTGCAATTTTGTTGGGTCAACCCACCCCTAAAGGTAGTGGAAATGCTACCACCTCCATGTTTAAAGATGTTTCTCATCATTTTCCCCATCGAAAATGCCAATAAATTGGGTGATAATTGTGAATAATTATACATACCCCCGTATTTTCCAACGTGGAACCAGGATCCCGAGACGAGCCTCCACCACGCCGTTGTACAAGGTCTTTGAAACGCCATAGGCTTTCAAGGTCTCCTTCTGTTCGAGGTCACTTGGTTTTGGGGAGCGATATTTCACGATTTGCCTCACTCCTCTGTTAATAGTTTGTCCAACATACGTATGTGATATGCACAGGCCACAGGTAGGCTGACAGAAAACGGAGTCCGCGCACCCAGTATCTCTCAGGTTCGTTGCTGCGATTTGGTTCCGGGTATGTGGTAGCAATGGACGTCTGATCGGGATGCCTGTGTGCGTGTGCAGCAACTGTTGCTTCACATAATGAGACAATAAGAAATCCTCAACCTCAAACTTGTGATACAGTATCACGGATAATAAACATCACCGACATAACCTTTTGCAAACATCCACAAGGCGTCCAAGTATACAGTACATTGCTCATCTCCAATGTGATTGCCTCAGATAGGAAAGTTGGTTGCTGACTATGGAAATCCCAAGCAGTGGATGTGCATATCCCAAGTAGCACATCGCTAGTATCCCACATCTACCTATCTGTCGGTCCGTCTATCTATCTAATTAACTAACTATCTATCTGCCTATCTATGTAAGTCAAGTATCTAACGAAATGACAAACAACATATCCAACGAACGAACGAACAAACGAACGAACAAACGAACGAACAAACGAACAAACGAACAAACGAACAAGCGAACAAACGAACAAACGAACAAGCGAACAAACGAACAAACGAAAAAACGAACAAACGAACAAACGAACAAACGAACAGACGAACAAACGAAGGAAGGAAGGAAGGAAGGAAGGAAGGAACGAAGGAACGAAGGATCGAACGAAGGATCGAACGAAGGATCGAACGAAGGATCGAACGAAGGATCGAACGAAGGATCGAACGAAGAATCGAACGAAGGATCGAACGAAGGATCGACCGAAGGATCGAACGAAGGATCGAACGAAGGATGGAACGAAGGATCGATCGATCGATCTATCTATCTATCTATCTATCTATACATCGATACATCGATACATCGATACATCGATACATCGATACATCGATACATCGATACATCGATACATCGATACATCTATCAATCTATCTATCTATCTATCTATCTATCTAAACATCGATACATCGATACATCGATACATCGATACATCGATACATCGATACATCTATACATCTATCTATCTATCTATCTATCTATCTATCTATCTATCTTTCTATACATCTATACATCTATACATCTATACATCGATACATCGATACATCGATACATCGATACATCGATACATCTATCTATCTATCTATCTATCTATCTATCTATCTATACATCGATACATCGATACATCGATACATCGATACATCGATACATCGATACATCGATACATCGATACATCGATACATCGATACATCTATCTATCTATCTATCTATCTATCTATACATCTATACATCTATACATCGATACATCTATACATCTGTGTATATTTATATTTGTATTTTTATAACTGGGGTAAACATCCGATATACAACAAGATGACCGCAGGATTGCTAAATGATTCGGGATGTGGCTCCTTAATTTTCTTGGCTTCGGAAATTTCCTCGACGTTGGCCACGGCGGCAGTGCGCTTGGTTCCCTTCTTTGGAGCCATTGTGACGGGTCGAGGAAGTCGGGGCGAAATCACAGGTCGTTTGTTGGGGCCGAAATGGCTACAGCTCTGGGAAAGCATGAACCTGTATGGACCTATGTGGAGTATCCTGGTTCTCGCTTGTTGAGCAGCAGTTTCAGGATCAGCTCCCTGAAACCTGATTGGGGGATCTGAGGGACCCAGTCGGTTAGGCAAAAAATGGCAGGAAGAAGTTGGCGCCGGCTGCAGCCACTTTACACGGAAAAACACAAGGTTTCGTGCTCCGGCTTCCTCCCCAACTCACCACTTCCCTTCCTCACCACTTCCCATCGTCACCACTGCCCATCGTCAC
>Ga0126342_10006041_pt1 | contig 21352 bp, 18 predicted proteins | sample Cyp1metagenome_FD_92528 | JGI IMG/M metagenome (GOLD analysis project Ga0126342, IMG submission 92528) | Coral microbial communities from Lord Howe Island, Old Settlement Bay, Australia - Cyphastrea 1 metagenome | ecosystem: Host-associated > Invertebrates > Cnidaria > Coral ...
ATGTATCCTCTTCTTGATCAATCTGACTTTTCACAACTTATCCCTCCATAGCTCATATACAATTCACCAACCATTCACCGACTATTTTTTACGACTACCATACTCAGAGCAGCTTGAAAAACGGTTTTTTCGCTCTCGGGCCAACCGTCGTCTAGTTGTCAGTAGACATAGTCATGTTTAGGACTGGGAGGCGATCATCTCACCCTCCGGATATGTTGTAGTTGCAGAATTTCTCATCCGGAGATTTTGGAAGGCCCCCCAGGCCCCCCAGGCCCCCCAGGCCCCCCAGATCCCGAACTCCTAAGCTCTTGAAATAGACCATGAATGACCATGAAAATCATGAAACGGAGCTGAGGACAAGGACCTGTGCGATGATGCCGTTGATCGCATCCAGCAAGCTTTCAGGGAGCTTTGGCCCAGCAAGGCACTGCAGATGGCGCCATCTGGGATGGGCGACCCGGAAATTGGATCGAATTGGGTGATTTTGCCGAGCAAACCATCCAGTTTTGGTAGTAACTGCATAAATATACATAGATATGCATCAGCCAGGATCGTATTGGTTCATGAGTGACGACCAGAGTGTAAAGCAACTACTGCAGATGGGAAGTAGAACTTTTATTCTGGGGCAAAGTAGTACAGTAGCAGAGATGGGTAGTCTGCAAGTGGCCTTGCAACATCTTGCAACACTTCGTAATCTGCTGGCAGGATGCACCGAAGTTGCCCAGCAGTGGCAGCTTCAGATTGCCTTTTCCAGTGCCCAGTGCCAGCATCAACGGCCGGATCTTGTCCGGCCTCGATTTGCTGGAGAGGAGCAACGGAGCGCCACACTGTGTGTTTCATGCCTTGACAGGCCCACTCGCATTGTAGGGGTTTAATTGGCCTATTTCTGCAGTATTTTCAGGCGAGTCCCCCTACTGTGGATTCACCAGAGTCAGCTTTTTCATTGTTCTAATGTAAGAGGGTTAAGGCATGGTAAGGCTGAGTTTCCTCCTTCTTTCACCAAAAGTGGCAAGCTAACAATGTTCGATCAGTCTCTATTGAGGTTGTACGGCAAGTTTCAGGGTGGATCTGGAGAAAATATCATCCATGGCACCATCAAACAGGACGCTGGAGCAAGAGATTCAAAGGGAGATGGAAATGATTTCCTTCAGTTTCATGCAATTTAGAAGCTCAGCCGCGCTCATTGCCCACAACCCGTTAGAGCCGTTTGAGTGATGGTGGAAATATAATGAACAAATATATATTATATATATTATATATACTGTAACTGTACATACGTATATATATATATATATATATATTAATCGATGGCAAAGTCTCAAATCCTCCAGGGTGAAATCATCAACAGAGTTTGTAGTGAACCTGTGTCCCTTCCTGAGCCCTCAACAAGTGGGTACTTCCTTAAGATGGTTTTAATAGTGTTTAATACCCTCTCAATGTCTCTGTGTGGCCTCCAATCCATCAACGGACCCCCAGATCCTAGGTTGGCGGAAAAGTTTGACCCCTTGGAAGTTTCAATTACAGTACAAGATGTATTCAGCTTTTGCCCCAGCAACACTCAAAGAACTGCAATATTCAGCTGCAGAGAACCCTCCACCAACATCCACCAACTAGAGCATGATATCAAAATTGGAACGTCTTGGGAAGGACCATCGTTGGGGGATGGTGGCATGGCTCAACTGACTCAACGGCCGCATGTTTTGGAATGTGCCAGCAAAGGAAGACGAGCGGACCAGCTTCCTTTGCAGCAGATCACCAACTTTGCCTATGGGCCCAAACAATTACATCCGAGTCTTGACGCAGCGCAGTGGTTTAGAAATTTTAGAACATAAGGATGCTTTGATCAAGCTACATTGGTGCACCATGGACAGCTCAGAAATGTTGGAAATGAATAGCAAAAAGGATCCAGAAGGTAATCTTACTCTGCACAGCAATACACTTTGCAGTTTCGACAGATGGGGACGACAGTGCATCCCTTTGTCATCCTTTTTGATTTGTGTGTTTGAAGGATAACATTCTGTAGACCCCGGAGATGGGGTTTCTCAACCAGTGGACTGTTGGTAGTGTTCGGAGGTGAAGGGGCACAGGGAGCCCAGCACCACCTATACAGAGACTGCTGCAATAAACACTACAGAAACATGTCAGTGGCTCGCGGACATCCTTTTCGCTGATATTTTTGCAACAGAGACAAAACATTCAATTGAACAGGAGCGCTGTCTTGCTTGTGCGTATTGAATAATATTGAAATATATTAATATATTGATATTATATCATTATATGTTGTATATATATAATATATAATTATAAATATATGTTTGTTTGAGAACCCCTCTAATACAAGTTGGAGGCGACCCAACCGACGTGTGGCTGCAAGGATGTTCCTCCAAATGGAGCCCAAATTGCTGACAGCATCTTGGCTTGTTGAGCGGCTCATCATCAAGGCCCTTCAACGAGCACTAAGTGGTTGCACCAACAGAAGAGGATATCCTCAAATCCTATGATGTTGGTGTTAGTCAATGAAACGTATTCTATCATATTGTATCCAAGTTTTTGGTTGAATCTTCCCAAGAATTTGCTCTTTGAATGTCTTATAAGTATTCATAAGTCCTATAGCCACTAGATCATCTAGATCCACCGGTGGAATCAGGCCTGGTATCCCGGTATCTCTGCAGTGAGCCCTCGGCATGTGCCGCTGCGCCCGGAGCACCTGGCAGCGCTTCCGCGCTGGATGCTGCCAGCGGGGCCACCGGTGCTGTATTTGGTGCTGCTGGGAGCCAAGGATCCCGTGAAACTGATGCAGGACAGGATTTGGTGCTTCATTTTACGGAGCTAGGAAAGCCTTGGGGCGTATTTGAGAGATGTGGGTGTTTACTCGGTATTGTGATGTGTAATGGGTTCTAGTTTGGTTGGACATGTCATTCCCCAACTTCTTGGAAATCGGCTGTGTTTGTTTCTCTCAGATCGATAGCGGTATGGTCAATCGTTCCAAATCGTTCCATGTCGTTCCATCGGGGTGGGGGACTTGATCACCTGCGTATGTTGTTCCTTTTGGATCCAATGTTGGTTGATGTTAAACCCCCCTGGTTGATTGATGGTAAACCCCCTTTATCTTGGGAAAATAAACGAGGTCGAATTGTTTTCACCCTGAGATCTACTGAATGGATCTGAATGGTCGAGTCCCAGGCAAGAGACTCTCTCCAGCCCCGGCTGGCCAGATTTGTATAGATTCGTTGGAGTGGTTTTTCAATATATTTCACTGATGGGGTAGAGTAGCTGCCCAGCACGGTGATGTTGCCCATGTTCTTGCACATGTTGACAGCATGCCATACGATGCCGTTTGGGTCACTTTGGATCTTCGCAGGACACCGCAGAGATCTTGAGGGCCTTCCATGACCTGTGGAGCCTCACTGGGGAGCAGCCCACGCGATACCTGCACTTGGCCACTCGCCCCAAGAAGAGATTCTATGACTAAGTGAAGCAGTCAACGAAGTTAGAGGGAACCAATGGGCCGACGAAGTGGGTTATTTTCAGCACAGACCACCCAACATCTTCCAATTCGTGCATACGCAAGCGTCTTGCCATCAAGCAGAGTCCTTCCTGAACATTTGGCTGGTTCAGCAGTTCAGCATCCAGGTTCTGTGCGCAATGAGTGGCACCGAGGCAGTTCCTGAGTGTTCCAACACAGCCACGGCAGTGCCTTCTGTCCTTCACGCTTGTCTTGGCCAAGCCAAGACCACCGCCTTCAAGGGCCTGGCTGAGGCACACTGGTGCTGTAAGGGCTGCAGGGTCACTAGGGTTGGATGGCTGAACTGCTTATGCCCAAGGGATCTCAACACCTTCGTCAAGAGACTAATTTAATGTTGATGAAGAATGATGAAGACGCATTGCACTTCTTGGGAGTGGCTGCTTGATCGATCATTCAATGAGTTTTAGATTTGAGATGTTTTAGATATGTACCGAGTATGCTCGGCTCAACATGTTTTGAATATACACACATACGCATACGAATGTACACATTCCAAGGTGGTGCAGGACTTCTGGCAAGACTTTGCCCCATGAGAGACAAGTCTTTGGGAGATCACTTCCAACAGTGTAAGCCAAGACAGGTAATGGATGTAATGGGCAAGTACGACAGCAGCTTTGCCGGATCACTCCTTTGCTGCACCATGCGATGAGGCCTTGGCTTCATTGACCGATGTGACCTCCGAGAAGTTAGAAGCCACTTGCAGCGAAGCTCTTGGTGAGTCCATGAATGTCGCTTGGCGGCTCCAGGGGGAACGGATCCAGGCCAAAAAAAGGAGTAGTGACTTCAGAGAATCAGCTAGAGACCCTCAGAGCTTGGTCATTTTTACGAAAAAACCATTCAATATTTGATACAGTATTTGAGGAACCTTGATTTGCTGAGCCCTGTTGAGGTTGATGTAAAGTCGTGCGAGGCGGTGAAACCGATCCTGAAAGATACAGGACCAGGGGCTGGGGGATGGTTCTCGAACGTCAGGTTTCAGGAAGCACTGCTTGGCATATGGGTACCATGGGTTCGCAAAGGAACATAGGATTGGAATCCCTCAGATTCAATTGGAATAGAGGTTCAATTGGAATAGAGTAGAGATAGGTACAGTGATTTCTGATTCTCTACAAGTGTCATCCACCACAAAGTAGAATCTGCCACAAAATATGGTGCATTGATGGTACAACTTTCATCCACCACAAAGTAGAATCTACCATCCTGGAATGTTACCCATGTCCGTCAAGTTACTCTTGGTACCTTGTGGTCACACTGATGGGTTTCCTGCAGGAGAAATCGAACCATTGTCATGATGCCAGTTCCAGCAGCTTTAGATATCATATACTGTAAATATAGATAATATATACACATAATATATATATATATATATTATACTTTATATACTATATAGTATATATTATATACTATATATTATACACTATATATCATATACTATGTATTATAGACTATATATTATAGACTATATATTGTATACTATATATTGTATAATTTAAATATACGCGTATATATATATACACAGAATATATACATAATATATCATATACATATAAATATAATATATAAATTTATGAATAGATCTTAGAACGTACGGGGGATTCAGAGCATCTCCGTGGTCTCCGTGTTCACCGGAATTTCTTGGAGCGCCCAGGAGCAGACACTGCCCTGTGGGTGAACGGCCGCCTGTACGGTCCTTTGGAACTAGATCCTTGGCTGACTAGCTGACTAGCTGTGACTAGCTGAATCCCAAACTCCCTCGACACTTGATGAAACTATAACAATCCGAAGTGGCCGAGCCTTCAGCTGGATAGCTGGTGTTTTTGGCTGATGTATGATTATATATGTTTTTATGTGTATTATGATGTATTAGGTATTCGCATCCAAAGATCTCTCTCGGTGAGTCTGCAGAGTACATACGCAGCAGCATCACCAAAACGTTGGATTCATTCACAGTGGTTGCTGAATTTTCTCAGCGTCAAGATGCTTGAGATTGCTTGAGCTTTGGTGAGCATCTGAGTATAGTGAAGTGTTTTTTATGTTTATGAGTTTTGTGCACGTGGGTCCATTCCGCAGCGAGAATCCGAATTTGGAGCTTCTGTGGCAGGGTCATGTCCAGAACACCCACCAAACAAAACAACTCTTCGCCGGAAATGGCCCGCCATGAGCTTACACAAATTTGGGGATTTGTTGCGATCCCCTTGCTACCCAACCAGGATGGCTCCCTGAACTTTGCCATCCTGCAGCATGCAGAGCAGTTGGGAGACGTCGAGGAGCTGTGCGGGGATCTTGGGCCCATTACAGACTGGAGGACGATATGTCATTCACGAAAGGTACCAGGTTCAGTTGCTCAGTTTTTCTGAGATGTGGCCCGTTTTCCATATTTTTTCATGGAGGACGCAGATGAAGCACTGCAAAAGCTAAAGGATGCCAATGTGAGTGACTACATGATTGCGTATGTGTGACTTGCCATGAAATCAGCAACCCAAAAATTGTGACACGAGTCCGGCGATGCCATCTTTGGTGATAAAAATTGCTGGTTGAAATCATCCGAGGTTCTGAGAACCTAAAAAAATACCTATTTTGGTTTCCGTTTAAAAACATGTAAAAACATGTAAAACTAGGTACCCTGATGAACATCCAGAAGAAATCAGGCTGTGTTACTGTTTAGATGTTCACCAGATTTTAAAAGAATGAGTTTTGCTTTTAGCCACGGCGATGTGGCATGATATCGCTGCTCTTTAGCTGACTTTGTTTTGGTACTCAAGCATATATGGTCATATATGTGGTTTGGGGTCAATATGAAACACCCAAGAAAACCTGCTGAAATCCTTGTTTCTGGTGTTCTTTGAGATATGTACCTGAGTGCAAGTGGTTTGGCCTTGGCACGTGTTGACCCATGCTTCTCTCTGCGCATGTGCGTATGCATGGCATAGATGCACATATGCTTACAAATAGGTCACAACATTTCATTAATTGCAGTCCACAACCAGGTCATTATACATTCCAGCAACTGTCAATATCATACAATTACATGTGAATATGATACGTTCTAATTGTATATATATGTATATGTATATATATATATATGTATATATATACATATATATATAGTATATACATACATATCGATATTATATGTAGATATTATACACGAGTATAATGTTAAACGTATATCGTATATTACACACATTTACATATTCACACACTATAGTCACTATAGACACATAAGTTGGAGACACCCATTGGAAAACCATGGGCTTCGTACAGTAAACCTGGAACATTTATTTGAGAAGATGGGGGTGTCAACGTTTGTGACACGCTCATTGGATGGCATTTGGTCAAGCTGAACACACATCAAATATCATTAAATTGCACAGAGGGATCATTTCCAACTTTGATACCTCCAAACCTGAATCACCAGGTTTAAATGGGTGAAATCTTATCTTATCCATCCATCGGCATGGCCATGGCCAGGTTAGCGGTTCGTGCCAGAGCCGTTGCCGAAGGTTTCGCAGCGCGGAGTGGAGAGGCAGAAGATGAAGCGGAACAGACGCAGGTGGAAGAGTTGAGACCGCTGGAAATGGTTTGACATGTGTTTCTTTATGGGATTTTGTGAGTATTTACTGAATGTATACAGTAGTATACAGTATAAAATTAGTGCAGTATATATATAAATGTAGTGTATTTGTATACTATATATATATATATTATACATATATAGATTGTGTGTATATTGTGTATATATTATGTGTATTGTGCGTATACTGGCCCAGGACTATGACCTTCGGTTCAAAAGTTGGACGCACTGGGGATGATGCAAGTTGGGACATCTCCCATGCAAACGTGCCCATTTTCAGGGTCTCCATTTGTAGATGATGTTTTCCTTCCAGGTGAAATCACCAAGAAGGTACTCGTATATACTTATACTCACTGGATTGGTTTAAGGGAAAATCTACAGGAAACCATGGTTTTTACCATCAAATATAGGACTTTCCTGTAAATTTTCCCCTAATCCAATTCCATGATATACTGTACCTACTTGGTGCCAGTCGCCCAAGGGTGTTGTTCTGATCTGACAGGACGCTCGCAAGACAGAGAGTGCATACTACTCTGCAGATCCCAGTTTGCAGCTTCACGTGGCACCAAAGGCACCAAGTTTCCTCATGCACATGGCTCAAATGTGTGCCAGCTATAGCGACCTCAAACGACCCCGCTGTAAATTGTGGCTTTTATGGGAGACCATCCCAAGGTTGGTTTACAAGTTTCCGGATCGCGATTCTGATTGCTAATGCCACCATAACACTTTTTTTGGGTTTCTTCAGTATCATTTTTCATCATTTTTCCCTACCATTTGGCTGCCATTTTTCCCACCAGGGAGATGTAGCACCCTTGCGCATCTTTTCTGCAGCTCGGATCGAAGAATTGCGAACAACATTCCCCCTGCGATCCCATCCCAACATCTCGACCTGCAGAGAGTCCCTGAAAAAAACCATGTATCATCATGTAGTTCAATGAGTTCAATGTAAAATAAATCGGAAATTCATGGACATCCACCATCCGATCATCCGAAGGAGGATCGTCCGAACATGTTGGGACCACACATCGAGACACCCTGAATCCATCTGAATCCCTTGCAGCCAAGGTCATGGATCCCTTGGGACAAGCAGCTCAGCGACTACCAGCTCTGTTGCAGCTCCTGCACGAGGTGCGGCAACAGGCGATGGCAACAGGCAAGCATCATGTTTAGCATGCATATACAGTCTAATACAGTATACATTACATAGATTTTATAGATCTAGATGAATTTAGATGAACTTAGATGATTTCAGATGATTTTAGCACTTCAGCTTCTGTTCAGCCTCCTAAGTGGTTCCTCATGTTTCCTGCCCGGAGGAGCTGGATGCCGAGATCTTCCTAGCTTTGAGACCGCAGCGCCTGGCTGAGTCACCCTTGACAGGCTACTTCCGCACGGCACCCGTGCCCAAGATGTCCTCCCCAGGCCCGAACTCGGGCGAATTAGGTCGAAGCTACTGTGGATACTGCGGTACACCCCAATAAAAGGTACCATGTTGTACCATGTTGTACCATGTTGTCTATGTACAAAGCATCAAATCTGCATATGCACATGATACACTCGTGATACATCATTGATTCATATTGATTCATTATCATATTAACAACATATTAAAACAACATATTAACAACATATTAACAACATATTAACAACATATTAACAACATATGATTGACAGTCATTAACCAATATATTCACCCATATATTCACCATACCTCCAGGCCTCAGTGCACTGGCCACCTGGGATGGTCATCTTCCAGGGGTACGGATCGAGTTGCCACCGCGCCGTGGGCAGCCACCTGGCGGTTTTATTTGGGTCGTCCCTCTGGGTCACCTGAGTCACATGTGAACAAAAATGTTGTTCACCGGGAATTGATATATCAATTCACTTCAATTAATGAATTGATGGAGAATTGATGGAGAATTGAATATAATTGATGCATTTCTCTGGTTTCAAAAACTGTTTCAAACTCGTCTAAAGTTTTGAAATGTGTTTTTGTGAGTTTTAATCTAAGAATTCTGATTTTGGAGGATCATCCGCAGTTCGCTGGTTGTTCGGTGCAGGTTGAAATCACGAGGTCAGAAACCAGTTGGGAAACCTTGTTTGAGCGCTGGGAAACCAGCCATTGGGCCATCGGGATCCACTATTCGTTGTTTGGTTATGACATGGGTTTTGACTGCGGACCCTAACTTATTTTCCACCTCTTTATTTATCCTCTTTCGACCTACCTCTTCCTCTTACATGGGATTCTTATATTTGCATTATCAGGCCAGGCTCATGTCAGTTCCCAACTAGCCGACTGGAGGATGGAGGAGGTAAAACCGAAGCTCAAGACTGCATGAAGCTTGGGTGGATACTTTGATATTTCAATCTTTTTCAATAAATGGGGATATGCACAAACCAGCTGAAAAAGGATAATTGCTTGCATCTAAGATTGGCTATAAAGACGTTACAAGAGGAGTTCCTATCTGAGATAAGGACTTTGGTTTCGTAATTCTGTTTTCTCCTGCATTTATCCGAAGGCCGCAGCCCTCTTCTATCTCTCAAAACATGACACACTTCCATTGCCAGATGGACCTCCATCCATTAATTTGTTCCTTTTTTTCGAACCTGGAACGTCCCAAACCGGAAAAAAACGTCCAAACGGAGGTTGCTAAGTGCGCAGCTGAACGCGCCGGATGCCTGGCTGTGCTCTGCTGTGGACTCCGGAGGCGCTGACTTGGACAATATCCGAGCCTTGGACCAGGCAGTGTTCATGCGAATACCCCGAAACCCAATTTGGGAGTCAGAGAGTTCTGGAAGCGAAATCAGATGTATTCAGATGTTCTATGGTTTTCTTGAAGTCCCGTTGATCATTTCGGAATTAGGAGTTAGACCGATTTTGCCAGTTGTTCCATCCAATGTTGGACCGATTTTCATCCAATCTCAATATTTGTATATACATATAATTATACACTACATTGAACTACATTGTTTGTGTATGTGTCTGTGGTGTGTATTTATGCGTATATATACTGGAGTATATAGGAGCATATTGTTGAAGGTGTATCAATCATTTTGTATAGATGTGTATACTGTATACTATTTGTCCATGTCACATAAGCGGCCTTTGAGACACATTTGCTTGAGCCAAGGCGCGGATGCACGTCGGGGATCTGCAGGAGCACAGGTGCACATGGCAGTGTGCTATAACTGCGAAGAACTTGGAGCGTGAAAGCACACACATTGAAATGAATTGAGGGAGAGTTTGCGACATGTTGCAGCAAACACTGCCCTTTAGCTTCAAGCCTTGGGTTTCTTGCACATTGTCTGTTAAACCACGTCTGGTAAAAAATGTCACAAAAAACTTGCCGGATTTCGGATCCATGATGTTGCGACATGTTGCGACGATTTGGATTTTGTTGGCATCCAGTGGCATCCACTGAGGGTTTTGGGGGGTTGGGTGCCGCTCACTTCACCCGGAAGGTTCGCGTGCGATACGTTGTTGAAGCACTGTTCTTGGAAGGCTTTGCGGAGGAGCATGACATTGCAGGGGGTGTCAAGCAGGTCCCAAGAAGCTCAAGAGCTTACGCCGCTTACGCGGTCATCGTTTGTTCATCCATCTTCCAAAACAAATGACTCGGGGAGCAAAATGGCATCCAGGCAGCCGCAGGTGGGGACTGCCGGCACCGCATGGCACCGCCACTAGGACGGCATGGGCCGACCTGCGACGGGGCGACAGTTGGCCCTCGCACCCTTGCGTGGCACAGAGAGCGCTGCTGGCAGTGACTCTGTGGTAACTTGTCGGACAACAAGAGTCTAGTTCTGGCGGTTCGAGGGGTATTGATGGCATGCAGTGCCTGCAGGAGGCTGTTGTGGAATTTCTGGACGGATGTTATCAGGGGAAACAAACATTTACTGGCGGGAAGAAGCAAACACTAGATGAAGAGGGGCAGGGTACCAAAAGGTTCAAATTTACAACAAGCAAAGAAAGCAAAGCTAAGGTCTGATTGAACGCCTTTTTGTTGACATACCTGACATACCGCCGGATTGCTGCTCAGAGAAATCATTATCATTTTCTTATTAGATGATTACTTAAAATTCTTGTTGGAGTCAGAAAGCTGGGAGAGTTGTATACCTAGATGGACTCAGGAGCTAAGATTGCCACCAGCCGGATTTGTCAGTGTGGCGCAAACAAGGGGAACAGAGTCTGCGTTGATAAGATCATCCATCCTGCAATTTCCTTCGTGGACTATGATTCTCAAAGAATTCCCTTTCCCTTTCCTGTGTGAGAAGAAAGAATCACCAATCAGAACATGTTTGCTCAGGTGGTGAAGAGCGGCTACTTCCAGTTGCGCCAAACGCCTGGAGTGCCACTCAGCCAAGCCATGGCCATGGTGTTGGGCCTACGGGGACTTGTGGTATGCTTGAACGTTGGAGCATGTCCGTTTGCGCAGGTTTCAATTGGCACTTCAAACACAGAAGGCCGAGAAGTTGGTGAAACCCAAGGGCCTGGTCCATTTGACGGTGCGCTTGGGCGCGCCAGGGGTGTGGGACATGGTTGCACCATCCAGGGCACGACGTGAAAACTTGCGTTTGGCAGAATTTGCTTCCCTACTTATCCCTACTCCGGCCATTGGTATCCGACATCACTAGCTGCTGTGCCTTAACCAGTTGTAGATGTAGTTTTGATACATGGGATCCGATCAAAAATCATTGACCCAAAATTTGGATGGTCAAATGATTATGAAATTATGAACATGATATAACATGATTGCTGAAAACCACAAAAATCGCAAAAATGTGCGTTTCCATGAAGACCCCATTTTTGAGCCATAGCCACAGAGCCCATTTGATCCTTTCAGGACTTGGCTGGTCGAGGCTCCCTCTTGGAGACTTTGCTGATGCCTGGCGAGCGGCAAGACGACCCCTACGCTAAGCTCTTCGCGACCAAGAATTCAGAGACTTGGCCATGGGGTTGGTGCCAACATGTGCCAACTTTGGTCAGATCAGGCCCAAGCAAAACTGGCATTGTTCTTTATTGAAGAAAGTTTGCTTGATGATCCATGTGCACCAATTTGCCTCGAAATGGCCAACATTGCAGAGCAATTGTCAAAGGATTCACTATCTTTCACCCCTGAACCATGAACATGTCATAGTACATGTTCGTTCAGCCTTGGATGTCTTTATTTAGTTTTATTCCATGAATCATATGTATACATATGTAATACATATGTAATACATATGTAATACATATGTAATACATATGTAATACATATATATATATATATATTCAATATCCTGACAACTGATACAACTGAGGCTATGTGTTGTTTGACGTTGGTCTTCAGAGTCACTTCAAGACACATGTTGATGTGCCTTTGAAAATCTATGAAAGTCTGCTCACCTATGGGAAATCGAAAGGGGCCGACATTTGGAATAGATGCTGTGATGTAGTTTCTGTATCCAGCTCATTACGAATTGAGTTGGTAACTATCAACCTCTATTCCAGATCCTATGATGATCAAAAAATATACATAATTATATATTAATATAATACATATATATATATATATTACATATATAGATATAAGCCCACTCAACAAAGCTATGACGATCCTATGATGATCGTCCTAAAGAGCACTCCATTTTCGGCCATCCGATCATCGGTCCACACGCGATTCGAGTCCACAGGATTCCATCAAGACCTTTGGGGGCGCCGGCGGCGATCGAAAGAAATGTAAGGAAACGATCCACATTTTCAGCGTCGCCTCAGGCAGGCGGTGACTAAAGGAAAGTCCAGATCCACCTGGCTAATTCTCATCACAAGAGGCACCAGGTATGGTGAACATTGGTGAACCATGCAGAGACTAAGTAGACTAAGTAGACATCTGAAGACATCTGAAGACACCTTCAAGAGCAGAAGTCAAGGCTTCACCGATCCGGTCAACGCTAGGCCTTCGCTACGAAAGGTTGCTGCACCTTGGCACCAAGCTGTAGGCCTTGGCTGTTTGGATTTGTTGTCGTAAATATATCATTGTGCTGCAGTGTAAGGTTACAAGAGCATACCAGTTTGGTTCATTTCTTTATAACAGTTTGGTTCGATGTCCAGGCTCATACCTGTATGGCCAGGGCTCGCGGGTCTCTAGGCCCTCTAGGTGTGTTTTCCATGCATTTTTCACCACTGCTTTGCAGCTAAGGCGGATCATGATGATGTCGGTCAGGAAGCACACCAAATGCGCCTTGGTTTTTCCATTGAACATTCCGAGGTGGCGCCAGGGAACAGTTCTGGAGGTGTAAAGGATCAACATTGGAGCCTCTATGGACTCTATGGTTTCAGCTCGCTCGTGCTACCCCGAAGATACCCATGTCAGCTAATGAGTACTAATGAGAATGCATAGCTTTGAAGGTGCAATGTGTTGAGACAAGACGGTGTGCCAAAATCCAGTTTGGCGCCTCGTAAACAAGATTGAAGACGCGTGAGGTCTGGATTGTTTTGGGATGTTTTGGGTATGAACGCCATCTATTGGTCCTGTGGCAATCCGAGAATCAAGTCCATCCCCACTTATAGAAATGTGAGGCAGCACTGTTACTGTTACGTACAATGAAGATGAATGTGACACAACATTGCAATACATGGCAGTGACACCATTTGAGATTCCATTGTTTGATCTGTCAGTTGTGCCTTAGCGTCTATATCCATTCAATCCCATTGGACTCAGAAACCTCAGAAACTCAGCAGCTTCTCTCCCAGCTTCAGGTCCCCTGCGATTTTGGCTAGTGGAGAATTTCCTATCTGCCAGCTTCAGACGCATGTTGCCGGGTTTGGCGGCCGAGGTGCGCTCCGTGAGCATTTCCAGCTGTGGTGGTTGGTTTGGTGGACAAAAGATTGAAGAATATTCAACTATTATGGTTATTAACCATTAACCATTATTAACCATACAATATTCAACTGGAAATCCCACTTGCGCCACTCCTTGTGGTACTTAACCTGTCTTTCAGGATGCAATTTGTTCATTGACTTGATGCATTGCCAGGTGGGTTTTGCAGTGAGCACGGTGACCTACAAATGGCCTACCTGGTTGACCCTTGGTTCATCAACTCCCTCAGCGGTCGACCAAAGCATGTTGAACCTTAAGAGAAGAGCTCGAATGATGACAAAGACGTATGTAAAATCATGAAGATTCATGATTGTTTATAAATATGATATAGACATTATATAATATATGTATATATATATATATGATATATGTGTGTATATACTGTGTATCTAGAAGATGAGCCCCTGTTTCTCCGGTCGGTGGGGGGCAGGACCTGTTCAATCCAACCCCCCAATGGCCGAATGGCCGATGCAGTTGAGGCGGGAACAAGTCCAGAAGCAGAGAGTGATTTGGGCCTACAAGCACCTTGGCTCGTACTGTGCAAGCTCAAACCTCAACCTCCCCCAGCATGCTTCATTTGTTTGCTTTGTGCGACTTCGAAAGGTTCGAATACGGTGCTCTTCGATAGCTTTTCAATGGTTTCTAAAAAATCCGGAAGCAGGGAATGGAGTGTTTTCCCTGAAGGGAACTTCTTGCAAAGGCTAAGTAAGGCTCGATTACCTCGTATATCTTTTCAGATTTGTTAACTGTTAACTGTGGATAACTGGTATAATATATAATCATCCTTTCATATCTGTTAAGTGTTGACTGTTAATACTGATTCCTGGTATTTTGTTTCCAAGGGTGCTTAAATATTAAACGCATTGACCAGGGGAGTCGAAACATGGCTTCAGGATCCTTTTCCTGGATGTCTTCTTTCCCGGTGAAGTGAAGCGCAGCTGGGCCACAGAAAGGTGATGTCCGGTGATGTCCGGTGATGTCAGCCTTGGAGCCTTCCAGGTAAGGATCCATCATGATCCATCGATATCCATAGATATCCATAGATATCCATAATAGATCATAGATATTCATAGATCATAGTAGCATAGCTGGTATGACGGTATGACGCAGATGTCAGTTGATACCTCAGAACTCCTTTCCTTTCATTTTCCGGGGAACCCAATAGGTCAGTGACATTCAGTGACCACCACTGTTCAGCAAGGGCAGGAAACGCAAGGGCAGAAGTAAGGCTCGTCTGGGTCGCCCAGGAATTCTCTTCATCGATGCCGATCAGATTGTTCGGGCTGATGTTTCTTGGCATCGGCCTAGATTTTGCCGGTTGTATGCCACATTCGTACCAGGCCCAAATGCCTTGGGTTTGTGATTTCAGCTCCAGGATTTGCCAAATTTGTTGTTTGTTGCGATAGTTTGGGTTTTTTCAGCTCCAAATATCTGAAATTTGCGTCTCTGAGGTCAGGGAACTCTGGGAACTGGACATCGAAGGCTGACCCGACAGCTCGGAAACCACCAGAGGTATCCAGAGGTATCCAGATTCTGAGATTGCCTGACTCATCATCCTAGACTTGCAGCTGCGAAGTCCATTGAAAATATCTAAAAATATATGGGTATGAATCAATACCTATTAATACCATTTTTAGTGGGATGAACATCCATTTACCAGCTATTTTGGGGTTCACGAGGGGTACAAGGTTTTGACCCATCCCCATATAATTCTAAATATATTTAAATTCATAGAACTCCGTGTGCGATTGCCCAGACTAGATGTGAAACCTGCACGGCCAAATCCCAAGGTCAAGTGTAGTACTTTGGGTCCATGCTTTCAACCGGACAGAAGATCTCTGGGTTTTGATTGGACGTTTTGCTCTTTATATAGACATATTATGACATATTATAATAGACTGTAGGTCCGGATCTCCGCCCGTCCCAAATGTCGCAGAAGTGGAGCGGCCCAGCAGGTGAATTCTTGACTCAAATTCTCAAATAGAAATAACACATAAAGATTTCAATTTGAGACGCCAGCGGTCCCATATCAACCCAGCAGGCATTTTGTACCAATCCTCCAATGCCAGGCAAGGTCTATGGTTTCGTTCCCTTCTGCGGCTCTGGGCCATCTGAGAGCCTTAGCAGCTCCATGTGGAAGTCGCTAACTGGAAAGGCCCAAGCGGATCTTTGCAGTGTTTTACAGTTCTAGCCAGCACGATTCATGCGTCAGAGTTGGCACTATCTCTAGGCATCTCTAGGCGTTGACAGTGAATCATGGTCTTTCCAGGTTCCGGTGGCACCCAGCACATCGGCTTCACACCAGTTTGTCATATTTGATAAGAATAGCGGTTGCCCGGTTGTCTCTTGTTGTTCGAAAGGTCCAGATTCTTGACTTGAAGGCCAAGAAAGTATTAGATGCAGGCATTTGTGCCCGGGCCCATTGGGCTATATATTTTTCATTATTTTTCCAAATCAAAAATAGTGCTCACATCTGCCTATAGGCTCTATAAATCTCTATAAGGTGGGCCTAAAGATTGGATTTTGGAGCTTCGCGCAGGCTGCCAAGCAAGAAGACCTGAAGAATCCTGACACTGTCGGCTTCAGATTCTGGGAGCGGCTTGGCGGCAGCCAGTCCACTCTTGAAAAGACGTTCTAGAAATACCCCCTATAGAAATCACTGGAATTTTATTGGACATGGAAATCCTCATGTTTGTTCTATTGCAGATACTGGATAACTACAACAGTTTGGCTGTTCTACAGCCTTCCAAGAATGATTTGGCATTGGAATGGTGGCAAGCTCTACACCCCCATAGCTGGCACTAGAGGAATAAGTTGTCAGGGCTCTTCACGGGCAGGTTGGCATGTCATGGAGAGATGCCCGAAATGGCTCTGACAGTCCCAGAACTACCCTCACAGTATCCCAAGTCCTTGGCATCGCAGGCAGGGCTTTTGGAAGACTCATTTGAAAAATCGTCACTTCTATCACATCTCTGCGCTGTTCGTGGTGGATTTAGTGGTGCCTAGTTGGCACGCAGTCTGTCGATGTCGGGTCATGATGCAGTGAATTTGGATATAAGTCGACTGGATGGGGAGATATAGGATCATGGAGGAGATAACATGTCGTTGCCAAATCTTGAAAGCCATCAGAACACGCACACTGAATGCCTAGATTCCCATGGCCCTGTCAAATCGTATCAAATTCAAACTCGCAAGTGCAGCAAATCTCTCCAAGCTGTGATGATCTGTGATATCTACATACATATATAATTATATATATGTGAAATATTATATATTATATACCTGTCGTATACAGTGGCTATGGAATCTGCTGGTGACTACAAGGAATAGCCTGTTGGCTCGAGCTTGGATTCAAGCAGTGTGTGCAAGCATTGTGTGAAGCATCGCACAATCACACATCAAAGATCATCAAAGCCGGATTTGCTGACCATTTTCCTGCCAGTCCAGGAACATGGAATGCCTTGATTTCTAAGGCCTTCCGTCAGCGTGGTGCTGGCGACATTCTTAGGGATGTCTACCAATCCCTCACGGCGGATCCTCATAGTTTGGCCAACCTGGATCAGGAGTGGAGTGGATCAAGGGTAGGAAGGAGTATCGATAAAGAAGGCAAGATGCTGTTGCAGATGAATTGGCAAGATGCAAGTAGATGCAAGTAGATGCAAGTAGATGCAAGTAGCATCAAGTAGCATCAAGTAGCATCAAGTAGCATCAAGTAGCATCAAGTAGCATCAAGTAGCATCAAGTAGCATCAAGAAGCCAAGTACCAGCGTACTAGTAGCATTTGATCCTGGATGGATTGTAATATCCGAGACATGGAAAACTATTCCATGTCGATCCTGCGGAATTCTAAGCTGCAGGACTTGCCCAACTACATCCAGGCCAATCTGCCTATCCATAGCTTGCCTCAGGAGGGCCACCAGGGCGCTTGATGTTATTTGTGTTTGTTCAATTTCTTAGGGAAATTTGGGGATCTTGTGGGCAGAGCTGTTCTTTTTGGATCTTTTTTGGTAATTCAATATGTGACCTGTCGCAGCAACCCAGCGGCGGGCAGGAGTGGCTTTGGTGCGAAAGTTGGTGTAGCGAAAGCTCCAAAAAGAATGCCAAGACCATCGACATGTGCTGCTTGGCAGCACCCCAGCAGTTCAGCCTGACTTCAGACAGCGCCTGGCCCCCAAGGTGTTTCATGTTGAAGTGGAAAGGTGGCGAGATATACATGATATAGATATGATTACAGATATGTGTATAAATATGGTGTGATACTCTCATACACACATAATCATACTTACATATATTTGATGCATACGTTTGTCCCACCAGCACTGGGTTGAGCCTTGTTTCATCAGATTACAGCAGGACTCATGGCATCAATTACAGTACCTGACTGTATCAGACTGCCTAAAAGTCTGTGGTTGTGTGTGCCTATTCAAGACAAGCGGGTTCGGAGCCTACCATGTGATCAATCACTGCGCCGGAATATGCCGGAATATGGCTATGGCTCAACAATATTTACCCATATTTTCCAAAAGTTCGATGCTAGTTATTTAACATGTACTATCAAGTAGTACAAGTAGGGTGGAGGGTGGTTTAAAGATATCAATTTATGTCAATGATCACCAAAGCTCCTATTTGAGGTCAACATCCTTCCAAGAAGGAGCCAGAGAAGGGACTGGAGTCCGTTCATTTCGGCTCATTTCAATCAATGGGAAGATCGGTTTTGAAGATTTCAATGTTTTCCGATCATTAAGGCAGAGCTAGGGTCCACATAAACCGCTGACCCGCTCCCGCAAACATGGACAACAGTTGATGGTGGACAGGATTCTCCAACTGGTTTGCCATAAACCTCGTTCCAAGCTGATGCTAGGAGGGAAAGTTGCAGCAAGCTCGTCGTATTGCACCTGAATGGACTCAATATGATGAAGAGCTTCAAAGGATGATTGACAAGTTGGAAACCTAAGACCCTTGGCTTTTTTTAAGGCGGCAGAAAGTGGCAGACATGCTTTTTTTTAAGGCGCTTTTTCTTGGGAGTCAGCTTTCACCATCTTTCACCAACAGTTGGCTGCCTGTCCTCCACAGCACAGGGAGAGATTAGTTGATGCAGGAAGCAGGAGGTTTTTTTCACATTTACTCAGCACTGACCAGTACCTGTAGGGGCCACTAAGCGAAGAGCCCAATCATCAGACCATGATCCATCCGGACGTGGGTTGCACCTGATGAAACTACTCTCAAAAATAATTACTATGATTGTTATGGCATGTTATGGCTATAGATGTTTATAATTGTTTATATTATTTTATATTGTTCTTCCATCCTTTGACTCTCATTTCCAGTGATCCGCATCATTCACAGGTACATACGACACATTGCGCAGACCGCTTCACGCTTGACACATTTTGTTTGAAAATCAGATCATAGAGTCATAGAGTCTTTCTCCACCAGTCGATTTGGTCCACTTGGTTTGTTGAGAATTGGCACTTTGTCAAAGGGGCGTGTCCTTTTCCTTTTCTAGGGTTTCTTATCATGTCGACTGAAGACTGAAGACTCCTTCGCCAGGTGGATTGATGCAGGACCCCACGGTGCCCCTGCTTTCAAGATGCAATCGGTGACGAGTCGATGGACGATGTGATTTGAGCAGCTTGCGGAGCTGGTTTCGCCAGTGGTTCTTTGGTGGCTCCATTTTCAGCATTTTCCGGGTTCAAATGCTTGGGCTTCACATGCGTTCCCCAGTAACCAAAGATATCCAAAGATCAAGGCCATTTGACTCGGTTTGCCCCTGAAAGAGAGAATCAAAATCCATCAAAATCCATCAAAATCCATCAAAATCCATCATATTGAGCCACTGGCCCTGCTAGGCGTAGGGAATTGCCTCAGCAACACCAAAGCCACGGGGCAAAGAGATTCGACCGCCTGGGGATCATGGTGACCTTCTGGTGCTTTCTCATGCACATCAGATCATATGCACATCTACCCTCTGGTAAACTAACATAGCTATTGAAAATGGCCATTTATAGTGGATTTTCCCATTAAAAATGGTGATTTGCCATAGCTATGTTAAATTACCAGATGGTAATACATCTATGAGATTTCCAAATGTTATTAACTGTTATTGTTTTTTCTATTTTTTCTCGTGGGTTTCCAGGGGGTCTTTTTCCCAGAGTTTGTATATCACAAGGATTCAAACCAAAACAAAAGGATGTTTGTGTTGTTTCATCGTTGCACTGTTTCTGATCGTAGCAGGGTGCCTTCGTGCACCTTTTCCTCCAAGTCCAAGTCGTGATGCGTTCGTTCATACGGGTTCGGGAGCAGCCCAGCATCCCAATAGACCAATGCACGAAGTTTGCACAGCCAGGTGATCAGCCAGGTCAACAGCACAGATAGCTCACCATGACTAGACTGTGTTTTCTCATGGGTAGCATGGATCAAATGTATCGACGCTTGATGGTGCCTCTAAGTTAGAGATCTATCAGTTTCTGGTTCCCTTTATCTTCTTGGAAACTTATCCATGTTGATAACAGGGATTGTTTTACCATGCTTTACCCAGCTCAACCATTTCAAGTGCAGACTCCCAAGGTGAAAACATCCTGTTTGAATGGCGGCCCAGGTTATGATTCTCCCAACAGCTTCCTTTGCACCTGCACCCTGTCGCCTGCAGGAGGATGTGGAAGACTGGAATGGGCCGCAGTGGCAAGATGATGGCAGTGTGTCTTTGACTTCAAAAGGTGATTGAGAATTGAGACCTCCATGGATGTTGATTGTTAGGACCGGATATCATTGGGGATCTCCATGGGCATCCAAATATATCCCGTGAGTTTGCTGGCATTTGCTGGCATTTGCTGGCTTAATACAGCCTGAATTTTCTTGGTATTTCAAGCTCCGGTCTTTGGCTTGAGATATGCCGGCCCAGGTCCTCATCTGAGACCTCTGCGGTGATGAAAATGGGCGTGGCACACATGGCAGCCATCCGTTCAACCAGATGGGGGTGTCCTGAAATGGGGGTACCGGGGTACCCCACAATGGATGGTTGATAATGGACAATTCCTATTAAAATGTATGATTTGGGGGTAGCCCTATTTATGGAAACCCCCATATGTTGACATTGGACATTGAAATGGGACAACAAATGAGATGACCGGGCACGGGTCTTGACAGGGGCAATCAAAGTGACAGACATTGCTCTTCCACAACAATGACGTGATTGTTCTGAAGGTCTCTTGTTTCAATCAAGTTTTCTGAATCAAAGTTTGGCACTTGCTGATCAACATCTAAGATCATTTATATTTAAGGGCTGCCGCCCCTGCCGCCGACCCCGGAAAAGAATAAGTAAAGGTTCTCTTGCCGAAGTAAACATTCGTAAGGTTCCGCATGTTTTGCGGACCATGCAACTGTTCGAGAAAGTGA
>Ga0126342_10006042_pt1 | contig 21351 bp, 23 predicted proteins | sample Cyp1metagenome_FD_92528 | JGI IMG/M metagenome (GOLD analysis project Ga0126342, IMG submission 92528) | Coral microbial communities from Lord Howe Island, Old Settlement Bay, Australia - Cyphastrea 1 metagenome | ecosystem: Host-associated > Invertebrates > Cnidaria > Coral ...
GTTTTAAAGCACATACGCATTTGCATAATGCAATGAATGCCACCTTGAGCCAAAATGTTTAGGGGATATTATATATATAATGAAGTACCCCACTAAACATAACTGAACAAGTACAGTTGACGTGTTACACAATGGGGTTCCATGGAGGTCTGTGGCAGGTAAAAGCACATCCAACCGAAAACTTTTCAAATTTCCATTGAAAGTTTTCTTGGGCCATTCTAGGAGCTATGTTGGGCCCTTGGGGCCATGTTAGGGCCATGCTGGGGCCATGTTGGCCATGTTGGGACCATGTTGGGGCCATGTTGGGGCCAAGCCTTGGCCATATTGGGGCCATGTTGGGGCCATGTTGAGCTTAAGAGCGGCGTGTTCCTTTTGGGTCATGACCAGCCCGAAAAGGAACACGCCGGTTTTGGGTCATGTTGGGGGCCATGTTGGGCCATGCTGGGGTCATGTTGGCCATGTTGGGGCCATGTTAGGGCCAAACCTTGGCCATGCTGGGGTCATGTTGAGCTTGTGTTCTGCCAAGAACAGCGTGTTCCTTTGGGGCATGACCAGCCCCAAAAGGAACACGCCAGTTTTGGGTCATGGTGGGCTTGCGTTGGGTCATTTGATGTGCTGTATGGGGTTCCCTGGAGGTGCTGCGCAATTTCCTTTGAAAGGGGTCCTCACTGTGAAATAATGAACCCATTGACCCCGAGGACCCCTTTCAAGGGAAATTTGGTTATTCTTTTAAGGTTTGATACCTCAAGGCTTACAAGAACACACCATTATTGGCCGAGCCTAACAGGTTCAATTAGTAAATTTCCTGTTGGTTTGGCCCCCACGCACGGACCCCACGAAGTCTTGGAAAACCCACGGTTTTGGACCCTGGGCACATGACTTGGGGGGGTCCGTTTTGGAGGCCCCACCAGAAGGAAATTTGGCAGGTTCAAAATAGGTTCCAAAAGCCACTTCAACGCATGTCTTCTTTGGTACAAAGATGATTGCCTTTCTCTTGGACCCATGGAATCTTTGCAAAAAACTTGGTTGCAACGATAGTGGAACAAAGCTGTCCGTTAGACCTGTTGTTTCTTGCTAGCAATAAACTTAGCAATCAGATATCATATATAGGCAAATGTCCGCCAAGCGCATTCTGGAGGACTAATATTTGAATTCTATAACTATGTATTTGCACATCCCATAACGTTAGCTCACTGAAATTATGTAAAGATTTTTTCGCTTTCTGTTTAGCATAATAGCTCCCACAAATTCTCAACATAGCACCCAAATAGTGTCCACATTGCATGGCAAGCGCTGAAAAACAACCCATGTACATATATAACAATATTTTTTGTGATATATAAATACATAAAGCAATAAGCTGTTTCCACATACTACAATAAGAAGTATGTACATATATATATTATATATATATATATCTATCAAATAAACTAAATTATTCTATTTATACATACGTTTAGAACATTCAAGAATAACAAGGCACAACAAATAGATGCACAAATAACACAGTGGTATATTATTTGATATTATATTGTTATCGATATATTGTAAATACATGGGGCTTTAGAATCTAATCTACCGATATTACAAGGCCTACACCTTAATTTAATGTTTTCCTGCCACCGAGGAAGACCTTCCTTCATGGGGCTTGCCTTGAAAACCACCTGCGTGGAATCACAGGCCCTGGCGCCCCACATACCTTTGCATTGGACCGACGTGGCACGTTGCCAGGCTTGGCCGCGGACTTTTAATTTTATGTGCTGTGGGCTTCGGGTTGCATGTGCTATGAAGTTTTCAGAGGATTCAAAATGATTAATTCGGCTTGAAATCAACATTCATACATAGTATGTAACAGTTTGCTACGCCCCGTTGCTGTGAGACTAAGTTTCGATGTGAAACTTTAAAAATTTAGACTCAGGCCATGTCAGTTTTTCAAGCAGCGTCTTGTGAGGAGATGTTGCTGCTGCGGTGGTTTGTCCCGCTTTCTGGCTGCCGTACCAATGGGAGCCACATCCGGATGACGTGATCCTACGGACTGACACCTCTGGTACATATTGGTATCTCGCAAAAACAATATTGTGTAATGACATGCTCACAGTGTGAGTGAAACTGGGTGGACTCTCCTGGCTTTTCTTTTGCCTGTCAATTTCCATTTTCTTTGCGTGTGTTAATACACCTTCTTGGCAACATAGCGGCAGGACGAAGGTCAACATGAGCGATGAGACTTTTGGCACGCCGCTTCTCTATTTGCCAGCTGCTGTGTCGCAATCAATCGCCTGCAACGATCCCCTTCCACGAGGCACCCCTTTTACATTGTTTGTCATGTTAATGGGAAGGCCTGATTCGAGATTTCAGTTGTTTTTTTGCACGCTGTGTGATCTGATTTTTGTTTGCCCAGCCATCACTGGGTTGCCAGTTGCAAATGATGATCGAGACCGTGATGAGAAACTGCATGACAACTTTGCGAAGCTCGCATCAGTTTTGCGTGCCTTGATCTGGTTTGTGCAAAGAAAAAATTGCATGCTGATGGGTGTTTTTTTCTTTGTTCTTACTCTGAAGTTTGGGTATGTATTTTCTTCAGGTGAAGAACCATTTGCCATGGTGGAAGCAGCAGAACATCTAGAGAAACTGGCTGAGGGGACTGTCCCCCGACACGGGTACATGGAGATTGACAGGCAAGGCTAGCGGTTTAGTTGAACGTGTCAAAGATTTTTTTCACCTTCCTTCTTACCAGTCAGTGTGCAGATACTGTGCTAGCGGGCCATTGGCAGGTGTATTCCATCACCCGGTCCATCAGTTGGCCCTGGATTTGATGCCATTGGCGGACAAGTTGCCATGAGGTTGGATCCCGTTCCTTGAACAAATTCTTGTTTCAGCGCACTTTGCAAATGGATCAGTTGTGGACATTCCGTCCTTTTGCTATTGATCATGCATTCAAGGTTCCAAACCAAGTGATGATGCACCGTGAGCGCCTGAATGCGAAGCATTTGTTCAAGTTTAAATGCCAGCGGCGCAATTTTTTTTTGCACAGGGCAGCTGCTCAAATTTGGGCCCGTGGCATCCCTTGGGAGAATGCCATCGCAATGGTGCAAAATGCTTTTGATGCTACGACTCAAGTTGAGGATGACAACCCATGATTGAGAGCGATAGTTTCGACAATAAACTTTGACCTTTCACACTGGCAGGTATCCAGGAATGAAATTTTAATCCGTGGTTGTTGTCGCCAAGCCACTGAATTATGTTTTTGTATGGGGTAGGTTCATCACGTTTCACAGCCCTTGGAGGGGGCACGATATTGTGATGAACCAGGCTGGCATTCATCACAAACACCCATGTTTCAAACCCAAAAAAAGAAGTTTTCAACACAAAAGGTTTCAAACTTTGATTTTGGACCCCAAGTGGTAGTTTTTGAGATGAATGCCATCAAGATTCATCAGAATCTCGAGTGGCTGAGCCGGGATTCAATTTGTGTTTCAAATGTTGCCAGAAATTATCAGGTGCAGCACGGACCCTTAGTAACATCTATAGTTTGATTGTTTGGTTGATTGCCACCTTTTTCCTTGACAGCAATGTCGAGGTGGCATTTCAAAATGTGATGAATGTTGCTGGTTTTCATCACAAAATCTTAGTTGGCCTGACTGCCTGGACACGATATTTTTCTGATGAGCACTCAATCTACTTTACTACTAGTGCGTCATCACAAAAAAGTCAGGGATCAATTCAAAAAAAATGGGAGGTCAAATTTCAAATTGTGATGAATGTTGCTGGTTTTCATCACAAAATCTTGGTTGGCCTCACTGCCTGGACACGATATTTTTCTGATGAGCACCCAATCTACTTTACTACTAGTGCGTCATCACAAAAAAGTCAGGGATCAATTCAAAAAAAATGGAGGTAAATTTTCAAAATGTGATGAATGTTGCTGGTTTTCATCACAAAATCTTGGTTGGCCTGACTGCATGGACACGATATTTTTCTGATGAGCAGCTAGTCTACTCTACTACTAGTATGTCATCACAAAAAAGCCAGGGGTCAATGCAAAAAATTGGGAGGTAAGTTTTCAAAATATGATGAATGTTGCTGGTTTTCATCACAAAATCTTGGTTGGCCTGACTGCCCGGACACGTTATTTTTTTGTGATGAGAGCAGCTAGTCTACTACACAAAAAGCACATCGTCAGAAAAAAAAAATCCAAGACTTGGATTGAAAAAAAACATAGGGTGTGGCATGGACACCACATGAATATAGTTTTGTTGGTTCAGTTGCTTTCCATCGTGTAGAGATAAAATTTCAAAATGTAGTGAAAGTTGACGTTTCCAACCAAAAAAAAGGTTGGTTTACAGCTTTGTTGTTTTTTTTGCTCCGGCGGCAATGTAGAGGTAAAAAATCAAACTCTTATCCAACTGGAAGCTTTTCATCACACGTTTTTTTTGGGTTGGATTTGACTCGCTGAAGCGACTACTTTTTTCTGATGAGCAGCTCTTTTGACAAATTTGGCAAGCCACCGCGCAAAAAACAATACTAAAGTAAAAAAAATTGGGTGCGGCATGGACACCTAGGGGCATCTAGTTTTGTTGGTTTAGTTAATTTCTATTTTTTTGCTCTGGAGGCAATGTAGAGGTAAAATTTCAAAATGTGATGAAAGTGGACGCTTTTCATCACAAAAAAATTGTGTGGTTTGACTGGCTGAAGCGACTACTTTTTTCTGATGAGCAGCTCTTTAGACAAATTTGGCAAGCCACCGCGCAAAAAACAATACTAAAGTCAAAAAAAATTGGGTGCGGCATGGACACCTAGGGGCATCTAGTTTTGTTGGTTAAGTTAATTTCTATTTTTTTTGCTCTGGAGGTAATGTAGAGGTAAAATTTCAAAATGTGATGAAAGTGGACGCTTTTCATCACAAAAAAATGTGTGGTTTGACTGGCTGAAGCGACTACTTTTTTCTGATGAGCAGCTCTTTTGACAAATTTGGCAAGCCACCGCGCAAAAAACAATACTAAAGTCAAAAAAAATTGGGTGCGGCATGGACACCTAGGGGCATCTAGGTTTGTTGGTTTAGTTAATTTCTATTTTTTTTGCCCTGGAGGCAATGTAGAGGTAAAATTTCAAAATGTGATGAAAGTGGACGCTTTTCATCACAAAAAAATTGTGTGGTTTGACTGGCTGAAGCGATTGTTTTTTTTTCTGATGAGCAGCTCTTTTGACAAATTTGGCAAGCCACCGCGCAAAAAACAATTCTAAAAACATCTAAAAACAATCAAATAATAAGTGGCATATAATTTTGTTGGTTCATGTGTTCTTTTGCGTTGGAGGTGTAGGTACATTTTCAACATTGATGAAAGTCAATGCGTTTCATCAAAAAGAATTGGTTGTTTTCACCTGCTGGAGCGAGTGCTTTTTCTGATAAGCAGCTGGTCTACTGTACCGTACAAAATGGCAAGCCTATTATGTGCAAAAAAAAATCAGCACCTACTAGTAAGTTGATTTCCATTTTCTGATGAACCGGTCAGTCCACTGCACCAACGTTTTTTTCTGGTGAGGTGGCGCTCAGCCATTGCAGTAGGGAGTTGCCTAAAACAATTGACGGCTTGGATGCCCAATGTTCTTGATGGGGCAGCGTGCAACAAACAGTGCAAGTAGGGGGCCGTCACGCAACAGCTTTATATAATGTTTGGGAGCCCCAGAAGCCCGAATTCTGAGGAAATTGTGGCAACATTCTGGTTGAATTAGCAGCTGGAATCTAATCTTGTTTGGCAGCATGCAGGGCAAAGCCGTTGCAAGAGTTCTTCGGCTTGGAGCAAACTTGAAGCAACCGCCAAAAAAGAGTTCGTTCAGAGATTGCGCACAACATGTCATTGATCGGAAACCATTGAGATTTACATCCAGCATGCCAGGTTCTCCGAACATCGCTTGAGCACAATCAGTCTGAAGTTGTGTTTAGCGAACGCATGGCATATGTACCCGCCACCATGCAGAAATTCAAGTGCACAGCTGTGGAACTTCCTTTAGATCTGGTGCTGACGATTTGATTGCAACGAGCACAAAAGAAGAAATTGCATTCCGGTCCAGCTTGTAGCACGTTGACTGCTAGTTGCTGGCAGCCTTAAATGGTTTGAACTGGTCGGATTGGTTTGAAGTTATAGGTGATTTGAAAAAACCTAGATTTTTTTGAGGCAGTGTTTGGAGGCTCGAAGCGCCCTCCGCATTGTGTTGGAGCTGGAGCCCTTAGTTTTCCCATCCCATGGGGGGGAAGCGGAAGGTGTCTGTGAGTGGAAGTGAAAGCCAGCCGGTGAAGAAGGTGAAGGAGGAAGACTTGGATCTTGACTCGCAATTTCCTGGTCCCAGAGTCTTCACAAAGCTTCTGTGCCTTGCCTTGACTGTTTGAGTGTGCGTTATTTCCGGAGGCTTCAGCCACCGTTTCACTTGCACAACCCACAAGATGTCAAACTCCCCCAGGAATCAGACCATCGAAGAGCATGGCTCAGTCGATGCCTACTTCAAGAACACCCTTGGGACAAAGGATTGGTCGAGAGATGTCGAGAGTTATGTTGCTGACACTTCATTCAGTTCTGACTTTGAACATCCAATTTTGCCAGGAGCGAGTTCTGCAGTTCTTGACCTGGCAGGAAGAAACGTTCCCTGCCGATCCTTCCGTGCACGCACCCCAGAACTTTACAAAGAGGAATGGTGCAATATGGTGTAATGGCAAGTCGGAATCGCTTACTCATTGCTTAAAAGTCTCTTTGTTCCAAGGACCTATGCAGATGCAAATTCCTTGGGCAGGGATGAACATGTCTTGCTGCGACCATGGATGCTTCCATTTTCCCCGCAGTGTGGATTGAAAGGGGTTGTTGAAGAAGACTTTTGGCAACATTTCTTTTTTAAAGCTGTCTCATCGTGACCCAATGAGTTGTCACATTCACCAGCTTGCATGAGTTGTCACGTCACAATCCAGCCAGTGCCTGATTGGCCAACTGATTTGCTTGAACGGTTTTGCCACGGATGCGAATGAACCAGGAGTGGAACGGCTGGTCATTACAAAGACTCGTCCTGATGCTGGTCTGTCGCCAGAATATGAGCTTCAGGCATCAGAGATAGATGCTGAACTTCGGAGCTTTCTCAACCCGCACCAGCTCCTTTTCGTGAAAGGGTGGACCAGAAGCTTCTGCTTCACCACTGTTTTGCTTCTGGCCTATGACCACAACGAGTTGCTGGAGGCCTGGGATGATTCTTGCTTAGATACCTATTTGTCTTAATGTCTCCAAGTCAAAAACCAGTATACCAAATAAGTGTTGCCAGCCTGCAAGGCTTTCTCAGATGAAATTCGGAAGTGGCTCAGCTCCATCCAAGATGCATTGCAAAGCAAAGGATTAATTAATTTTGATCATTTTGAGTGTTGCTAAGGACCTTTCAGACAGTTCATGCAAACGTCAGTGTCTTTGATCGCCGGAATCCTTCAATCCTGGTGGAAACCAACCGTTCCATCACCTTTGGCTCCGCAGTGCGACGGAAGCCGAACTGCTTCCAGCTAGTACATCAAATGCGTGTGCTCAGGCAATTGCACGGCGAGTCACAGGAGGAAGTAGTTTGGCATGATTATATAATAATAGGTTCTCATTCAAGATCTGACATGCAAGAACTGAGGTCATATCTTTTTATTTCCCGTATGAAACCAAAGAAAACGGGAACTGGCAGAGTACCTTCACTGGTCAGTGAGGTTTGGACGCGAGCCTCTGAGCTGGCGGATGCCTACAAGATTGGCAGAGCTGAGAGCGGCGCTGCATTCAATCTACTCCATCACATCACCCCTGGTGTCCAGGATGCGCTGGCAAGGCTTGTGATGTTCCTTTGTTTGAATTTAATCATGGAATGCTCAAAATCCTTTCTTTGCTTTGCCATCATGTGGCATCACCATAATATGGTGTGATTGCCAAGGAAGCACGGCATGGGCAAGTTCATCACCCATGACTGCATCTTCCAGGGGGTGTTCAACCGGGAGACTTGCACCGCGTCAAATGCTTTGTCGGCGTGGCAGGAACAGCTGGTCAACACAGATGAGATTTTGCTTCTGTTGTGCAAGAGGCTTGACCAGGACTTCCTGGCTACGCCCAAGAAGATGCGCAAACCATGGAACCATCAGCAAGTTGACGCTGTGAAGAGTTTGAATTCGGTGTCCTTCATTTCCTTGTTTTTTTGCTCATGGGGCTGTGGAACCCGTTTACTGCATGTTGCATTGCTCTTAAAACTTGAGTGATCTGAGGAAGGTTTGCAGCGCATTTGCGCTGCCTTCTTGGCTTGTGGTATTCAATTTAGTGCTTCTTGTCCATCGGACTTCGTCGAAGACGAGAAAGCCAATTTGCTGAAAGGGTTCCTGGGCTAGCCGCCTTAAATTAAAGGTATCAACCAACACAGCACGATGTAGAAAACAGAAGGAATAACAGCTGAGGTTTATGATGCGCCATGCGGATGGAGAGCTGCAGACATTATTGGCAGAATCAGCGCCGCCAGTGGATCTTCAACGTGTTGCGCTTTTCCGTTCTGTATGCAGGAAGCAGGAGAAAAAGGCAGGGACTAGCATGAGTCGCTTCATGATGCTGTTTGGTTTGCTCCTGGACCTTGCGCAGATTGAGATAAAAGATCATTTTGTGAGGCGGAGGAAGAAAAGGCAGCAGTGGCGGAACAGATTCTTGTCTTTACAAGCCACATTGCGTCAGAGACAGTAGTCAATGTTGTCTCCAATTTCAAGAACTGTTGCCCAGCCAAGGCTGGCGCAGGAGATGAAGCAGCAAACTCTCCAGCATACTGAGCAACAGATTGAACGTGACCTTGGGAAGTTGAAGGGGTACTTGGACAGAGCCCAGGACCATGCAAATCGCCAGGCCAGGCCGTTAGGTTTGTGCGGCTTTTTTGACAGCTCGAAAGATGTTCAGTTATTCTTTTTGCGAGTTTTCATCTGAGGGCTCGTTGGATATGCTCTACTTGGCAAGCCGCTTTCAGCGGGGCAAAGCGTGGACCGATAAGTACATGGACACGCATCATCGCTACCTGGTCAATGATGCGGTTGGCTTGGCAGATGCTCACGCAGCCCAAATTGGCTTTCAATCCAACAATCAGCACCCAGGAGATTCGTTTCTTGGCTCAAATCATATTGAAATTGCTGCTGACCAACGCTGCTGCTGCTGTGACTTAGTCGTGAGCTTGCTACTGGTCCAGGTGTCTGTTGATGGTCGTGGACGTGTCGCTTTGGCCTTCCCGTCCAGTGGCAGCAACAAAGCTTTTTGAATTAAACTGCTTTCTTATTATTGTGTGGAAATTTTAGTTTATAGGGGTCACGCCCCAAGTTTAAGGCCACCCTCTGGTGGACGAAGCCTGCGATGTTGCAAAGACTTTGACGAGCCTGAATGCGAACTCTGCCCTGCTGGTCCTCTTTCCAATTCCCCACACGGCGTGCGAGAAACACACGTGTGTGGCAAATCGGAGGTACATAGAAGACAGGCTGATGAAGTCACTCAGCAGCCTTTAAGTTATTATTCAAACTGTCAAAGTCATTCTGCTGTGAAAGCAGCAATCATTTTGTCATTTTCTCCTTGACTGACTTAAAAGCCGCAAAGTTTTGTCGTTTAGTTTCAAGTATTTTGGCTAGTTCATTAAGGCACATGGATTTGCAGGAAGTTGTTGTCCAGTACAGGGACAGTGGCCATGGGAATGATAAGAGGCGACTTGTCGTGACGGGTGCCTCGGTGTGTTGAGCAAAGTCTTGTTAACAGAAGGTCAGCAACGGGTGAGCTATTACCTTCATCAGCCTTGAGCTCAGGAGTGATTGGGATCTCTTCCATTCATTCAAAGAATGCAGCGTTCCACAGAAGCAAGGCGCACGTTTATGGTCAAATTGGGCCTGTCACCAGGGCACGCGTCTCGGAGCTCATGTCTTTCGACCCTGATCGCCCTGCAGGGCCTTCGCAACGAGTGCCTGTTCGAAAGTTAATAGTTAAGGTGTTTTGCCACCGGCATCCGCAATCTCAAGTTCTCTTCTTGAATAATGGCCTGGAACGCCATAATAGCAGTGAGGTGCAGCAGCGTGGCATCCCTGGGACGGCTGCAATTTTGGAGTCGGTGATTGAGGGAATGGACTTGGTTGACAGTCGAATGTACTTGCTGGACTTGATGCCCAATCGGCATCATTGCTGCATCCAATTTACAGTCGAATCTGCTTTCTACCAGATGTTGTGTTTAAGTCTCACCCTCTCTTACTGCAGGTACAACGAATGGGGGTTGGCAGCCTGGAGCCTCCAATGCAAATATTTGACGTCTCCAGGCGGCCACGACTGGAGGTATATGGCTTACCTTTCCGGTGAGGACGCCGAGGCCATTCACTTGCCAGAGATGAAGAACGCAGTTGTGGGAAAGATGATGAGCGTTCGGATCTTAATTTGTTAGTTGTTGGTTGCCATACACACTGACTCAGTGACTTGGTCAGAGCCAGTGGCATCAATCTGCTGGTGTCACGGTCACGCAATAATTATCCGAATCTCCTCGAGGAATATTGGGACGGGTGCGCTGCAGCGGGTGATCCAAAAAGGCCTGCAAGGGATGCCGCCTTCAGCGAAGGACTTCCCAGCTTGAAAGTTTTGGCTTTTGACGGGAAGAAAATCGCGACACTTAGTTTGAACCGTTGTTCCAGAGTTAGTTTCCACTCCCGTGGCTTGTCGTCGTGCGTCTTTAAGTTGAGATTTAGTCTGGAACTTCATCCCTCCAAGGATGCCTGGTCATGTTCAAGAAGCCTTGGGCGCCAAGGCTGAGTCATGGCAGAAGGAGATTAATGCCTTGCAGCCATCAACAACTGGAGCCGTCGTCGTGCCTGCCACCCCGCGAGCAGGTGATGCCCCGGCCCCGTCGCCTGCTCCAATCAGGACACAGTGCAGGCCAGTTTACCAAGGTGCAGACAAGCCTGTGGATGCTCAGCGGCCAGTTGAGTTTGGCAAATTGAGCAAGGAGGCTTTTGAAGTGGAAAAGAAGTTGCCTGGCAGCAAAATTAGTTTCTGCGCTGAGCTTGCAGTGTGGTGCAGTTTTTCCCTTTTGGTTATCACACGAAAAAGATTGAATGGCATGCTGTCCGCATGAGGGTATTGGCTTCGTGCGTTCCTCCTCACGCCTCTGATGGACGAGTTCAAATTGTCCTGACAGATGACACGCCGTGTCAGATTTGGTTCACGAATTTTGATGCAACTTCTGCTGAACTTGGCCCAGCAGAATTGTTTGGCTTCAACGTTGGCAGCTTCTGCGAGAAGCCTCAAGGCCTGATTGTCTTAAACTCACGTACCCCCCCGGTAGGACTTAAAGTCGTGCTTGATTGTTGCCGGCTACCATTGAGTTGCACTTGAAGTAGTAAGACGTGGTCCTTTGCCCAGGCATAGCTATGAGCTTGAAGGATCAATTGCTGCCTTTCACGATCAAGACAGACACTTCGCCACTGGTGTTGGTGCGGGGCTCTGGGAAAACTTTGACTTGCCTTGCCGAGATCTCCTGCGACTGTGCTCAAAGCCAGGGCTTGACGGAGCTTAGCATGGAAGGTCACGACTTGGAAAGCAAGAAGAAGGACCAAATGATCAGAACGATTTCTGCAGTTTCTTCATGGTAGACTTTTCAGCCCAATTAATTTTAATGCTGTTAACTTGCAGTCAGTCTTGAACCGTTTGGAGGACGATGGCGAGACAGACCCGTTCCGGTACAACCTCAAATGCCGTCCTATGGTGAGCTGCTTTGAGCCCAAAACATTGCCTAGCAGTGCAGCCAATCAAGCCTTGAGGGCATCTATGTTCGGAGCCTTCCTTGTCCTTCCTCCAAGCCAGCAGCAGGATCCAAATGCCATGAACAAGTTCGGACTTGGCAAGCTTCCCGACTCTGACAACTGCAAGATCGTGTGGGAGGCCACTGCTCGAAGTGGTCTTGTTGTCAGTCAGTCAGCCCCTCTGACTGCGATTGAATGTGTGAAATAGTAGTCTTGCAGGTGAAGCTCGAGCACACGGCCATCACCAGTGTCAAGCCGAAGTTTTGGCTGACTTGCAAGACCCATCTGAGCCCTGGCACCGCAGTTCGATTGATTTGATGGCTTGTTGGCCGACCATCGCCATCCTCTCTTGCAACCAAACACCAAAGCAGAAACTTTACAACTCTACAGTTTTGATTTCGGCGTTGTGGATGGCCAGTAGGATCAGGTTCTGATCTCCCCTTTGAAAATCACAGCCTGCAGGGCATAAAAACAAAGTCTTTGTGTCAGAGCGTGCTGCAGCTTGGAACATGGAGTTGGTTTCAAATTTCTCATGACCTGACGTGTCGTGTCTTTCTCCTTAGGCTTTTTTGCATAGTGGCCTGGCCCAAAAGTCTCACCTCCAGCAAAGCAGTGCTGGATGACGAAGATAGATATTCAAGAGCTTTCAGATGATGATGATGGTCCGTTGGTCCCAGCAGCTTGCCCTAAGCCTGACAAGCCTCCCAGTCCTGCGGAACGTCCTTCTGCCTCAAGTTCCTCTGTGCCTACTGAAGACAGGGTGCCAGCAGTGACGCCTGCACGCAAAGAGCCCAAGAAGAAGGCGAAAGCCAAAGCAAAAACAGGAAAGTCAAAGCCAAAGGCAGGAGCCAAGAGCGCCGATGATGATGGTGACACCCCGGCTTCAACTCCGTTGAAGCGCCCGGCAGCAGCTTCGGTGCCGGACGGCGACCAGGACCAGGAGCCAGCTGTTCCAGCTGAGACTGATGTTGACTCAGAGATGAAGCGTCCGGCAGCGGCACCAGCCAAGAAGCCCAAGAAATCGGAGGCCATCAAGCGGCCAGCAGCTAGCAAGCCAGCCGCGTTGAAAGCTTACAAGTACATGTACCACAAGGAGGTGAAGTTCGGAGTCAAATATGGTGGCCGTGAGATGGTGACTGTGCGGGTACTCAGTTGCATCCTGTGCTGGGACCGTAAAGCGTCTTCATGTTTCTTACCTGCCACTGCCACTATCACATTAGAATGGTCAAGCTCTTTGAGGTCCGTCGGCAAGACGGAATGTCAGAGGAAAAGCATATCGAAATCGCTGCTTCACACTCAGCGGTAGTTTTAATCACTGCATTGATTGGCCATCACCTGTTTCAGAAATTTTCCTTTTACCGTTGCTTGCAAGCCGGTCACTTAAAATCTTAGTTGCGGCGAGTCTGCTTCAAGGAAGTCCTTCGAGTGGAAGCCGAGAAAGGCAAATCCAAGGGTGATTTGCAGTCCTTGCGCGTGTTGACCTCAAGCCTGACTGGTCTGGTTCTTTGAACTGAAAAACAAAACACTGAGACTGACTTTAACCTTCGTTTTCAGTCCGTTCTTTTCTTCAGGGTGATTAACTGAAACTTAGAATAAATGTCCTGGGTCTCCGTCAGGACATGTTGCTCTCAGAATGGACAGCAGCCAATCAGGGCACCAGCCTGACTGAGCCTAGTGCTGGCGATGACGGACATCAAAAGGCAGCAGACGAAGATCAAACGGAAGACCCAGAGGAGGAACAGCCTCCTGAAGATGACAGAGATGTCGACTAACACGCTCAAGGCACTTGACGGTGCAAATGGAAAAAAGATTTGGCAGCTGTGCGTTTCACGGGCCTGCGTTTCTTCCACTGACTGGGATCAAAAGCAAATCAAACTTAAAATTTCAAATATATTAAATCTTGTCCCCTGACCATCAGATTGTGACAGTGCCTTTAAGTCACTGTGAGTGTGTGCCTGGCAGACAGTCGTGTGTGGCGTTTTTTTTTCGGGAGAATTGCTTTGAAGATTTTTGAAGACTGAATTGGTTGCTCATGAATAGCACCTAATAGGAATAATTGAGACACCAAAGGGAGATAATTTTGAAGATTGTTGGGGATTAGCATAATAATTTAATAATAATAATAATATTAGTAAATAAAATAATAGATGGGACGACGGGTCTCTGGATTTTCTTGCTGTCAGCTGGTCATGGTGAAAATTGGCTCCAGTTAATTGACAGCTGCAAAGGAGCTCCAGTTCATTCAAATTGACGCAGCCAGACTATACGTATCATTTGGTAGCGGAGGAGTTAATTCTAAATTCTAATTTGCCACCATGAACTTGAGCCCTTACGGCTAAAATGCCTTGAGAGGTCTTCTTCTTCTTCTTCTTCTTCTTCTTCTTCTTCTTCTTCTTCTCTATTCAATTTGAAAGGCACTTCAATTATTCCCTGCCACCAAAACCATGGGATCAACCCAGGGTCTTATACCAGCATCGTAACAATGAATGATGATGCAACACAATATCCAGCCCCAACCCCGGTTAGGAACTCCAACCCCGATTAGAGAGAAAAAATCTTGAGGATTGGACTTCAATGAGGTACGACCTTCCGCTAGAGAGGACCGCAGCTGTGGTGCATGCCCAATCTGTCCTGATGACGTCCTTCATGTTGCACAGGTGGAAGACCCATTTGTCGAGGAACCCAGATCTTCAGGATCTGTGCAAATTCGTCCGCACTGAACTCAAGGACGTGAAGATGGCACTGGACCTTCGCGATGACATCTGGGAGATGGGGGGTTACAACATCGCCAGTGCAGATCAAGGCTTGTATGAAGCAATTGAAATGAGAAACCGAACATTCTCATGCATCCACGACTACATCACCACAACTTCTACCAGCCAGGTTGCACAGGGAAGCGGTGAAGTGACTCACATCCCGCGGTGGAACGAACCATTGCAACCTAAGGATGGACGAAATCCTCCAGCACTTGGTGTACCTCCGTCATGGGACCCTCACCCAATCGTGATGATGAACGCGGCGCAGTCGGCCAGGTTTGACGAGAGCAGGCAAAGGGAAGCAGCATCACAACCACAGCCACCACCAGAAGCGAAGGCACGCCCAACCTCCCACGGAGGAGGCACGCCGACGTCTACGGGATCGGCTGGGGCGTCTGCAAAACCGCCGCCGAAAGCTCGACCAACACAGCCACCTGTGCCGCCAGATTGGGTCATTGCGCAAGTACCTAACGGATATCTTTTCAAGACGTCCACCAACCCTGACCATCGTGGATCATTGTTCACAACGTCCGCCTGGATGAACTGTCTCGACCAATTTCTTTTGTCAATCATGCAGGGACCAGCGGCGTCCGCCACTCAGATTACTGGCTGGGCACAATATCTTCGACGTGTCGCAGCATATGGTTGCATGGTCTTTGGAGTCTGCAATCCAGTGGTGGTGACGGATGATGATTCTGCGAAGATCCTTGAAAAGGACTGGCTGAAATGCTACAGTCACTTGGTCCGAACCTACGCCTTGGCGAAGACGGGATGCTATCTCTCAACAGCAAGCTTACTGATGATGCTTGGCAAGCATGACAATGAAGTCGCAAATGCATCAGGACTGGGAAGATTGAAGAAGAGCATTTAAATCCGCTTGCCTGCAAAATCATTGATTCGCCACATTCCTATCGGGAGTCTGACACGCTTGCTGGTGAATTCCGACATGGCACAACCATCCTTATCACCGACTTGATGTTTCGAGTTGGAACTCAATCAGGATGCCATGACATGGGAATGGGACTTGCTGACATGGGGTGGTCCATCGAGCTCTTCAAGATTCACGAGTCCGAAAAGGCACGACCCATCGAACAGTTCCTCAGCACCGTAGAGATGGTCATCGACTTCTTGAAGAACCAGGTGACAGACGAGGGAAATGTCACGGTCCACATTTGGCTTTCTATGCAATTTATGCATAACCAACGACCTCCTCATGACGTGTTGATCGAAAACACATTCATGTCACAATTTGTGAAAGGAGTATAATGGACCTTGATCAATCCATCTCAAGACCAGTGATTGTGGCACTCAACAACGACTCCTTATTCAATGGCATCGACTCCATCACATCAAGAATTGCCGTGGAGATGGCCGAGAAGCTGAAGGCCAAGGGAGTGATGGTTACCACGGATCACAGGATGTGGAGGTCCATGTATTCCCAATTTGGAAGGCAATTTCCAATCCTGAACACAACTCGAAAGGGATCTCTCGGAAAGACTGCCATTTGGTCGGTTATCGAGAAGAACTTGTTCAGGCAAAGAGTGTTTTTGATGTGTGCGACGAATCGGGAACATGTGTCCACCCTCAACGAGGGAGCATTTAAACCCGACCAGTCAGGCATTGATGACGCATTCTTGAGGGAAGTCACTGGACCTACGGAAGTCTTCAGAATTGCCAGCGGAGAGATGACTCGTGGGGACTACGCTTCAGCCGATGCAGCCGTGTTCCAGAAGGGTCCTGCCACTGGTTCTGCCACAACAAGGTTCAACAAGGACAAACGGTTCAAAGCTCAATGGGTCGAGCCGATGGTGCAAATCCACGAGTTGGAGCCTTCACCAACGTCTCTCTGCTACTGGTTTCCTGTATTCAGTGATAGTACTGACCTCATGTGTGACAGTTGCAGGGCGGCTCAGACCATGGATCAGATTGAGATGAACCAATTGAGGCCAACGACCTGCATCAATTGCTCGGCAAACACGCAGGATCATTACAAGAAATCCGCACCAACGTTGGGTGCCAGGAAATCTGTGTTGATGCTTGCAGCCCGATTGAAAGTGGCATTTGCTACATGCGGTGGTGTGGACCACATCGACATCAACTTGGAGTTCCACAAATGGCTCGTGTTCGCTGCCGCGTCGCTGCCGCGTCAGTGATTGCCAATGCCAACCTCAGATACGGGGAGGAACTCATGAAGTCACTTTCTCACATGGGTGTTGTAAGGGTACCACCACATCAGGCCAGGGAGATCTCAAGAACGGCCGTGGAAAGCAGTTCAGTGTCTATCGCGAACGCCTCTATGATCCAATCTCGAAAGAGCACCTATTGGCGTATCGCATCACCAAGGATTGCGGCAATGTGGCCTACGAAGATTTCTTCGAGCAAGTTGCAGTTCCGGAGGCCAGAGACCGGAATGAGATCTTTGCCCATACGAGAGCCTCCGCAGAGAAGGTAGGGGACATCATTGAATTTTGGCTGGGCGTCCTCGACGTCGCCAACATGTCCAAAGGACTGGTCAATGTGTTTGATGACAACATCGACCCTGCCGACTTCCTCAATGGTTTGGAGAAAGCTCCGTAGCTTTGGGTCGGTCTCACGAACAACCTCTACAATCAACGACAAGAGACGCGGATCCTTCGACTGCACTCTCCAACCTGCCGAGGCCCAAGATGTCCTGGAGATTCTCAATAGCATTCAATAGCATCCCCGATTACGAAAGCTTGACGGAATTCAACTGTTTGACTGACCGTGAAGCTGCCCATGTGATCGCGGAATTCCACAAGAAGAAAGGCATCACTGCAGATGACGTCGAAATGGGTGATGATGCTGATGCTCAATCAGGAATTGGATCAACGACCCACCCTGAAGCGGCGGATGCAGAAGAGCCTAAAAGACTTCGCAGATGAGGCCCGAGAATCTGAAAGATCCGGACAACAGCAGCTCCTTGATGCATTGGGAAACGTATTTGCTGTTTCTGAGGCCGTGAACGTATGTATTTTCTGTGGAAGTACAAAGCACGACCATGCCGACTGCACCGACCCGAAGATGTCCGACATCAAGAAGGTGCTTAAAGGCATCAGAACGTCCCTTGAGGACGAAGCTGCAGGACCGGACGTGGACATGGGAGCCGAGGACAAGGAGAAGGATGCGAGCCCGGAAGAAGCTGGACAACAAGAAGAACCGACTGAAGCTCGCACTGGAGAGTACCACTGGTATGACAAAGTCCTGTACATGTCAGAGGTGGGCGACCTGGATGAGGCAGGAAAGTTCTGCATTGGTGGACGAAATGTCACGGAAGAGGGACCCCGCTCCAGAGAAGAGCTCGATGACGTCATTCGAGATGCGATCGTGCGTGGAGGCGGGGACATTTGGAAAGTTCCGGACTTCATGGCATCCTACAATGACGTCAACATCCGCAAGAGGATGTACAAGAGGATCGAAGCTCCTTCGGACGGATTTCTCAAGATCGTGCCGAACACAGGGTGCTACTTCCACAACTACGACATCTACAGCGGGATCGAGATCGACATCAACTACAGGTTTGGACAAAACAATGAACTCGACCCGTACGAGAGAGACGTCAGCACCGCATTGAACCGGGTGCTACGGCACCATGCAGTGCAGGCAAAGTCATGGAAAGGGTCAACTTGGGCCTCGTATGCGACGATGCCGGCTGGGTTCCGATTGACGACCTCCTCAAGTACGAGCGTGTGTGGAAGCAGGATTCGTCCAGAAGCCCGCATACCTTCTTGGCCCCTCGGGGAAGGAGCAATGACAAGAGTGTGTGGAACATGGATGAAGCCTACTATCGAATGAGCACCTTATTCAGGGTCATGTTCCACTGCGCCCGCTATGGTCGACGAGTCCGTGAACAAATCCTCGCTTTTGGCATCTATCCGGACATCGACCGCAACAGCGATACATGCAGGGCAAACAAAGTCTACCAGGGCACGCACATCCCAGAAGAGGGCTTGCTCCTGTACCCGGTGGCAGTCCGAGCACCAAATGGTCACAAGATGAGCCTGGACCAAGACGTGAAATTGAGGGCGTCCCTTCTATCACATCCAATTGCTCCGAACACCGTGATGTCGCTCCCGGTGTGCTTCCACATCACAATGCGGAACTCTCTGAAGAGCATCTGGAAGGAAGGTTTGATCCCAGGCGGTTTGGATGGCAATACGAGGATCTTTACGTTTTTCAACCCATATGTTCCTTGGGATCAACGATCTTGGAACGTCACCAAAAGCGTGGATACTCGCCAAGGGGGTTATGTATGTCTTTACATCCCCACCGAAACTCTCATGAGGGACCTCGGCGGTCGCTTAACTGAGTCGGGCCAAATCGTGACGGACCAGATCGTACCGTTCTCAAAGATCCGTGGCGGGTGGATTCAAGATTCAACCTGTAGGTGGCAACGTTTAATTGTTCCTTCTGGTGAAGAGCAAGTTGTCAGAATCGGATCCACGAAATCCAAGAAGATCGCGACGAAGGAGTCGGTGATTCGCATTGCGAAACAGTGCGTAAACTCCATTGGTCAACCATACGATGAAACAACAATGGAGGCTATGACGATTCTGGGTCGATTTGAACAAAGACTGATCGTCGATGGAGGCAGAGAACAATATGATGCAAGAGTGAAGCTGATTGACTTCATCTTGGAAAAGAAAGCTGTATCCGAGGCTGGATGCAGACTCTGCCCGCACTGCCTCACCGAAACGCCAATGAAATTTTCAATGTGCGTGGAATATTGGACTGTCTTGGAAAGCCACGGCATCAGGCCGTATCGTCTTGATGATCCAGTTGATGAGGAAGACGAGGACGAGGCCACCAAAAGACAAATTGACGAAGAGATTCGCAAAACAAAAGAGACACTGTTCAAGGAGACAGTGAACGAGGCACAGAATGATGCCGAAAACAAGAATGAATACGATTTTGACATGTCCGAGGTCGACTATGGCGAGGGAGAAGATGAAGAAATGAAAGAAGAAGAAGAGGACGTCGAAGTCGAACCTGATGAACAAGAAGACGAACACGACGCCCACCAAGAAGCAGCCGACAAAGAGTTCCAAGAGAAGACCGACAAGCTACCCGCTTGGGCCATGAATTTGGAGGCTGGAAGCAAGAAGATGCCAGTCAAAGGGCTCGTCAACATTGATGTGTCCGAACCAGCAGCTCAACTTTTCGACAACGCCGTGGTCTCCAAGATCTTGCAGTTGTACAAGCACTACTATGATCAGAGGGTCATGATGACACCAGAAGCCTACTACACTAAGATGGTCGCGAACCAGATTGGTCGACTTGATCTCGATGGCATCTGCCCCTACTGTGGAGAAGATCGCGACGGAGTGTTGAAGCCACCGAGCGAGGCTGAGCTGAACAACTGGTACGACTTGAAGGCCACCAAAACACCATGGTCAGGAAAAGAAAAGCTCTTTGGAGGCAGGCCGAGGAACATGATGCGCCATGTGACAACAACTCTCGAGGTATACGAGAAGATGATGGAGTTCCTTGTTCAGGCCGGGTATACTCCAGAAAGAATGCAGTTCCTAGTTCCGATGAACAAGATGTATGGGAACTACATCGAAAAGGAGGAGATGAGAAAGAAAATCAGCGACTTCGTGTCGAGGTTGCTGAAAGGGGCATTTCCGACCTTCGAGCACTATGCATACTTCCGGTCGGGAAACCACGGATTCCCCAATTGTCAAGAGATCCCTGCATTCACTGTATATCTCGCATTCCGCGAATCACAGCGCAGCGAAGAACTTTTGATCGCAGCACAACAGTGCGGTGTGGTCCTTCCTGAGCTGTTCGTGTCCAAGATGGCCTATTCCATGACCTTCGCCGAGAAGGAAGCTCAGCGCGGAAAGCTGAATTGGAAGCAGCACATCGCTCCAAACCTTGATCCGAGCGTGACTGAGGCCGTCTATAAGACAATTGGAAATACCGAAGGTGCACAAAGAGCAGAAGAGGCGGCCAGAGGCGAATCCAAACCGGCAACGCCGGAGGGATATCCACCAAAAGCCAAATCGGAAGCCGCATCATCCTCATCCGCAATACCAATACCAACATCGACTTCATCAGTTTCGATACCGAAGCCGAGGATCACAGCGAAGTCAATGCCTGCCAAAGCTGCGCCCAAGCCGTCAAGACCTCCACCGAGTGACAAACCGCAGCAAACGCCCCAGAGGAAGAAGAAACGCACTGATGAGTGAACACCTAACTGGGCTACATCGCGGACATCATCTACAATGGCTACGGATGATGATGAACTTTATCTTTTGAGAGGAATCTGAGTGTAGTTAGTGCATGGCTAGCTTAGATCATACTCTCCGTGTTTTTGATTTCGCTGACAGCTAATTCGTTTTCTACACAGATGCGGTAGTTAGATTTTGTCCACCGGACAACCGACCCTACTAATTCGATTGTAGTTAGCGTAGCTGATTGCGAACAACTTTTCTGCTGTACAGCATGATTTCACTACTTACAGTCTTGTCACGAAGTTGACGTGGGGATCCCTGACATTGTGTCCAACGGACGAGGAAGGGGTGAACCGCAGTGTAAAATAGTTTCCTTTTGCAGTAGTGTAGGCGTGTATCAATTAAAACAGATGTTCCCACTCTCGTGCCCGAAATTTAAACGCAACATCGGGCATGCGGGGTGCAAATGGGAACTACACGATAATGCACGTCATATCATGTCTGTCAGCGGTTCAATCCATACAGCACTTGGCCTTATGGCTCAAGACCCCAATTGCAGGTAAAACTGATCGCTGCTCACCGTGCATGCTGCTTGCCGTTGGCTAATTGTGCA
>Ga0126342_10006043_pt1 | contig 21346 bp, 15 predicted proteins | sample Cyp1metagenome_FD_92528 | JGI IMG/M metagenome (GOLD analysis project Ga0126342, IMG submission 92528) | Coral microbial communities from Lord Howe Island, Old Settlement Bay, Australia - Cyphastrea 1 metagenome | ecosystem: Host-associated > Invertebrates > Cnidaria > Coral ...
TCAAAGTAGATTCCATCTATAAAATTGGTTGGCTACATGGTTCAGTTCATCCCATCATATCATAATTAGGATGTTATAGCCATCATATATGGTTACCCTCTGGACAATTAACAGTTCGACCCCAAAAATAAGCAATTTTTGGTGGTCTCACTTATCTTCCAAGCCTTGCCAGGGTCATCATGTCAAGGCACAACTCGTTGAACGGTAGGGTCCTTCGACGTTTCTTGCTTCTGCCCAAGGCCTTGGGATGACACTGCGATCCCACTGGATTGATTTACCAGTTGAGATGGGAACCCCTTGATGTTTTTTGAAGCGAATCGGGTTGCCTGCTCGCCCAAGTATTGAACCAGGGTGTGGAGTGATGTTTATGTCAGGAGGAAGAGATCAACTCCTGATTTGCTATAGGATAATTATTGTGGAAATGGAATAATATCGTCGTGACATGTCGTGACTATGTGGGCTACATGGATTCACTGCATTTCGAATATAAAAGGGATTGCATCCTCCATGTCCATGAGATCAGATCCAACATGCAGTGCGTTCAAAAGTGTTCATACCGGAAAAAGGGACTACAGGAACCGACAGAATTATGGACATGAAAGCGGGTATCGGAAAAGGTTCGGCCGCGGAATAAAATGATCGAATCGGGCCGAGGAGACCGATCAAGACTGGTCAATGTCCAAAATAGAATAAACAAAACAAGGATCAGACAAATGTCTACAAAAGCCTCTAATTCACGATGCGAATTTAATTTTGGAAATTTCACTTTTCGGATCCTCATCCTCCGAAAAAACAAGGATGAGACAAATGTCTACAAAAGCCCCTAATTCACGATGCAAATTTCATTTTGTTGGCTAACTTGGTCGTCGACAGGATTCTGGACATGGTCAGTGGGTCATAAGTCATAAGGGTGACCATAAATGATGCACTGTAGTCATGGCAAAAAGAATTATGGAAACATAAAAGGTGTCACCCTTTCATGCAAAAAATAATTATGGAAATGGTCCAATTCCAAGAAGCACCCTCACATGGAAAAAAACACATATGGAAATTTGAGGCCTATATATTTTCTTGATACTGGTGGATTTTTTCATCAGCCATGTGATGTGTGTTGAGCGTGACCTCGCCCCAGTGATGGTGTGGGGGGTAACCCTCGAGTAATCTCACGTGGCTTGCCGGAAAATCCCTTATGAAGGAAATCCCTTATTTGTAGATGATTTTCTCAGCTATAAACTTCTATTTATAGTGGATGCCCAATTGCCACGTTTCATTGCCAGAGGGTACAGTATGGCCCTATTTTTGGTGGATCATTCCACCCCATTACAGGCAGAAATAGTGACATCTGGCAAAGGGTCATTGCATGCAAAACCATGTCCCAAACCCTCGAAATCCCGAGAATGTTCCCCAACATCATCCGCTTTCTGTTGGCCTGTGATCCTTTCTGCTGAGATGGGGAAGCTACAGTAATTGAATGGTAACTAAGTCTTCATTTGCTGGTTAGTAATTTCATAGCTGGGTTTTAACCCATTGTAACCCAGTTAGAAGCGAATATTATGAATAACTGCAAATAACACCAAATAACGCTTCAGGTAGGTACTGGAGGGGACAGTGACGGAATATAACTATATATATATATAGTATCAGTATATGTGTATATAAGAATATGTAAATATGTATATATATATATATATTGTTTTTATATTAAAATTATTATGTTATAAATATAAATATATTATATACACATTATGATGTATATACATATTATGATATATATATAATGTATAAAAAAAAAATAAATATATCACATATATATATATATATATGTATATCATACATACATACACACACATATATATACCATAATTAAACAAGTAAATGTAGATATTATCTTATATATATATCCCAGTTCTGATCACCAGTTCACCAACTCCATGACTGAGGCCCTTGCAACTGCAGGGGAACCGTCTGTCCTGTGGCGAACTTCACTCAACATCATAGGATTGGTGGCCATATTCACATAAACGGCCAGTTTTAGGTACCCTGCACAAATTATTAAGACGTTTTTCTGTTGAGTTGTTATCCCCAATTTTTTTGCCGCCCCAGCCAGGCATTAAAGTAGCAAAGTGCCCGTTCAAGGTTTACCCAGTTACTAAAACACCATCTTCCACACCCAACTGGCCGTGCGAAACTTCCATGAGTCGCTCCTGGTCGCTCCGACGGAATCCACCTGCAAGATGGTATATAACGCATGTTTCCCCATGGAAGTTGAGTACCGGATGGAACGCAACATGGAATCCTTCAGGCTGGACAAACAATCCATCGGTGCTAAATTCATTGGTGAGTACCGGATGGAACGCAACATGGAATCCTTCAGGCTGGACAAACAATCCATCGGTGCTAAATTCATTGGGATTCAACCCCATCAAAGGTGACCCCCCATAGTAAAAAACAATATCTGTGGAAGGTGAAAGTCCCATGAAACAAGTTTTTCCTTTGTCAATTTTGTTTTTGGGGAAAATATCATCTCAATTTGGAGGTATACACATGCGGCGAGATTTGCTTTGCAGGGTGCACCGGTCAGTCAAAGGCCCAACAAAAGAACAAGAACTAGCAGGAAAACAAAATAAAACCAACACTTTGACAAATCGATGAACTGAACATGAACATGCATGCCCAAAGATATTGGGTTTGTGAAGAAAACGCAAGAATATCTGATCCAAAACAGGGCGAGCCTTTGATAGCAGCCCCGCTGGTGCTTAATAGCCCCCATGGCCCCCACTTCTTAAGCCCTTAAATTTTTTAAGTCTAGAATCGCTAGAAAATCTAAAAAAGAAAACCAACAGCACCCCCTATCGACCATAAGTTTATTGAACTCAGGTAATTCATCGTCCCGGTGGCTGGTCAATGTTAACAGGTGTAGTCATATTCATTTTCGAACATGCTAAAAAGGTTCATTCATGTGGACATTTATATCCATTACTATCCATCCTCTCTCTCTGTCTCTATCTCTCCATCGCCGTCTGCCCCATTGATTTTTTACCATTCATACAAAGCTGGCCCCAGAAACTATTCATTACTATCCATCTCTCTATCTGTCTGTCTATCTATCTCTCTCTATCTATATCTATCAATCTCTATCTATCTCTATCTAAATCTATCAAACTATATCTATCTCTATCTATCTCTATCTATCTCTATCTATCTCTATCTATCTCTATCTATCTCTATCTATCGATCTATGGATCTATGGATCTATGGATCTATCGATCTATCGATCTATCGATCTATCGATCTATCTATCTATCTATCTATCTAATCTATCTAATCTATCTATCTATCTCTATCTATCTATCTCTATCTATCTGTCTATCTCTATCTATTTACCTATTTACCTATTTACCTTTCTTTATTTCTACCTATCTATCTATCTATTTATCTATCTATGTATCTATCTATCTATCTCTACCTATTTATCTTTCTTTATTTCTACCTACCTACCTATCTATCTATCTATCTAGCTATCTATACTCTATATACATATATATATATATCTATCTATATCTATATCTATCTATATCCGTCTATTTGTATCTATATCTATCCTATCTATATCTATCTTTCCTATCCTATCCTATCCTATCCATCCATCCATCTATCTATCTATCTGTGTCTGTTGAGGAATATGTACATAATCCACCATCTTTGTTTTCTCATCCCCAATTCTCCGAAGAAAAAAAACTGCCATGCTTGGCCTCCATGGCGCTTCCGTCCTCGCTGGAACCTTGCGATCGGCACCGGTGGGCCGTTGGGATCCCTTTTACCAATCCAAAGAGTTTCCCCTGGATGGGCAAAAAAACATGTGAAGATCATCCAAGGGAAGGGAGCAAGTCTGGCATAGCGCACACTTCCAGTGCAGGAAAGTACCAAAACCAGGACTCTCAGTGTGAAAAAAGGCAAGGCAAAGTACGGGAACCCTGGAAGAGTCATCCCCCTATCATAGTGACCCCAGTTGCAGGTGGGATGGTTGCGCAATCAACTTGCTGTGACATTGATGATCATTATCATCATTATTATTGCAGCTGAAAGCCTTGGCTACTATAGCAGCCATGACTGCTATAGCCTCTTCTGTTGTTGGGGCACTCAAGTCAGTCACCTGAAACGCAGAGTTTCGTGTTAGTTGTCCTACTTGAAACATGCCTTTTCCACCCTCAGAAATCCTGCAAAAATGCCACGTCGTCCATCTTTCAGTGCCATTTTGAAGGGTTATAGCGATTCACCAGGCTGAAATAGGGTTATTTAGGGTTGATGATTCTCCACGTCTAAGCCATCTGATGAATCTCCACAGCTTAGCCATCATCTGAATCTGCAGCTCAGTATCTGTTGTGGGGATCCGAGGTTTTCACAAGGTGACGCCCAAGCATCAGCTGGCTTGCTTTCACCCGAAAAAACCCGAGAGGTACCCATCTACCGTCTGGTAATTTAACAAAGCTATGGAGAATCACAATTCTTGATAGGTAAACCATTTATGTGGGCAATTTTCCATATCTGAAAAAAACTCGGAGGGATCCCGGGGATAACTATGGTTGTCACCAAAACCCCTGGCTAATTACAACTTTGCTAGCTACATTTTTTAAGTTGGATTAACTATTACAGTACCCATCTAATGTATGGTATAGTATGGCAATCATCACCAAAACCTCTGGTTATAACTATAGTTATCGACACCTGGCAGGGCCACCGATCCAACCGTCCCACTGAGAGGATGGCCCTCCATGACTAGCCTCAGCAACGGCCGAGGATTTAAAACCTGGTGCTACCCCTTCCAGCTTGCAAATTAAAAATGGCATCGACAGATAAAAAAAGGAAAACACGACATTGGCTCAAATATTTCTTGAGAAAGGCTCCAAAACCTGAAGCAATCTACGTAAAGGATCAGCTTGCAAAATCCTACTATATACTTATATATACTTATTATATTGAACTGTCAACCTGCAAGGCTGTTTTCAAACATGTGAAAACTAACTGACGGTCCTTAGGTCTGCTACAAGTCATATCCCATCATATTTGAGCTCTTCTCGGCAACCATTTGGTATCACCCGGGATTTGGTCCCAATGTTAGTTTTAAACGATCCAAAACTTCGGGGATGATCATTTGGACCATAATGAACAATATAGAAATAATCCATCAAGCCATAGCATCTTTCAGTGGCAAATCCAAGTGCCCATTGGCCCGTCGTATCCCCAAAAACCATCGCCGAAAAACTCGTAGCCCAAGTCCCAATTCTCCAAGGGAACCTCCAGAGTCCAACTTGGGCCACACTGGGACTGTCCACTTAGATGGGCTGTGAGGTGGTATGTATTAGGTATGTATATATATATATATATTTATTTATTTATTTACATATCTATTCATCTATCTGTCTGTCTATCTATCTGATCATGCCTGGGTTGTAGCCCATTGTAACTGGGTTCTGATGGTTATAACATGTTATAATCCATCAATGCATCAATCACCGGGCCAACCCTGGGTGGAACGGAGTCACACCATTTAAGATTGTTAGTCTAGTCCAGCGATATGGCATATTGATGTACTATGATAGAACACACCTGCAACACAACAATAAATCTGGATCTCACATTACTCATTGCATATTACTCATCCTGCGGCAAGCATGCACTAGGCCAGCTCGGTGCGCATGTGCTCAAAAATGGCTTGTGACCTCTATAACTTCAAACGGCTGTACACGCTATGGAGCCAACAATTGCTTGCTAGGATTTGGAACAGCATTAAATCACCATTAAATCCTATTGTATAAACTCCGGTTAAATTAGTTATGTCCAACCATACCCACATTCCACCAGAAACAAAATTGCCGGTGCAAATGCCTTCTGCACAGGCTCCGCCTCTGCCTGTACCGGAGATTGTCTGGGCAATGATGGATTCCTGTGTGATGGACGGTGTGCATACGGATATATATGGTTTTAATGGGAAAATTATCAAGCTGACTGGGGGATTTCCATTGTCATAACATGATGACTTGGCATTCGACAAAACTTGGGATACTACGTGGATCTGATCACCAATCATGTGGAAGCAGCCCACATCAGGATGTTGTTTTGCTGATCATTGGCAGTGATCGGCTCCAACAGACATTTGCACTAGGCACATCATCTTCCAACTCCATGACAGGGAGCAACCCCCAACACCCCACATACTCAAAGGGGGTGATTCTTTCTGTGTGATTTGGCGAATCAAAGGGGTCAAAAATAGCCAGCCCATTTCACCCCTCATTTCCACACAGCCCTTTGTGGATCACACTGAAGTCCGCTTGGAATCCGTTGCTCGGCCTTCCCTTCAGATCCTGGGCGAGATGATCACCATGATTGGGCTATTCTAAGTCCTTCAAAGGCAGGATACAGTAAGTCAATGGATGGATCTTTCCGGATTTCTTTTTTGGCTATAAATATCTATATAATTTAGGATATGCTGTCCAAAGTCTAATATCAAAATATTTTGGGTATGCTGTCTAAAGTCCAAATATATCTGAATATCATAACATATCTATCTCTCTATTTGATTAAACAATGATAAATCAATGGGTAGAACTCGAAAAACAGATAATTCGATTCTTTGGATGGGTTCTAGGTAGGTAGATACAGAAGATATTAAGATATATTGAGATCAGCATCTTGAGATGACGTCCAGCTGTAGCGAATAGAACGAGGAAAGAAACATAGCAAACCTCTTCTTGCCACAATGATCTTACTTTTGGGGTACATTGAAACTGATCAAGCACTGCGTGCAGCACGAGATATGTGAAAGTGTTCGCTGCCGACCTAGAGGGAGTCTTGTGCGAAATCATTCTTGTGGTCACGCATTGTTGAAGCCAACCATAGCCCAGCTAGCATTCCTCGACCAACTCGAGTGATGACATCTATAGCCTACTAGAACACCCCGCAAGTTCTAAGTTGGTTTTGAATCCAATCTTATATAATATAGATATATCGAAACACAATTTCCACCATAAGTCTAAGCGCTGGCGTGGTCCCTTCCTGTACCGGCCAAGGGTCAAAGTAAGTGTTTCAAGACATGGCCGGCTGGTGAAGTGTCATATGTATGAGATCCATAATCACAGAATTGTGATGCTCATTCCTGGTCAGGGAAACCATACTGGCCAATGGTATCAACCAACCTCGTGGGACCCACAGTCCTTGCTGCTGAAGATACTGCATAGCTTTCAGCAAATTCCACGACCTGTGGGCCCCAAACAATCTTTCAATCTGTGCCAAACTGATGCCCCAGTTTGTTAGCGATATTTAGCAAACTAGGATTTGTGGTAGATATGTAAATAAATAAATATAATTATATATATATATACATATGACATATCTCTGTAGTTCATAGGGGTTGTGAACCAACAAACAGAGGGTTCCACGGAAAAACTAGCGAAACAAATGGGCAATTTTGGGAGTCCATTAAAAGAGACATAGCATCTGGTGGGCCGAGCGATTTTGTTTCCTCCCGAGCGCTGCACGTTGGCTTCCTTGTTGCTTGAGTTTCGTTCAAACATGTGATCAAACAATTTCTAGCACGAATATGTTGCTGAATGCTTACATGTTTTCTGTTTTTTCCTCGGCGGTGTTTGGCTACCTTCTCCTGCGCAATTATGTCAATGGAGGCTGATAGAAGACACCCTCCATATGGTATATACTAGGTCAAGTGAGCCTTTGCAAACACATGTCTATATGGGTATGTCTGAAAATGGGGTATACCACAAAAATTGCGGTTAACATTTGGAAATTTACATGTTTAATGGAGAATATGATGGCAATCGGAACTGGATGGGGTTCCACATTTTTAGACACGCCCATATAAAATAAACTGGGCACGACGTATTCCCCCACTTACATAATGTAAAAGGAGGCCTTGGGTTATCCCCAAAGTATAGCAACACGATGCCAAAGCACTACCAGGATCAATGCTTTTGTAGTACACGCCCCGTTTGCATTCACTTTCCATCGGCATCCTGGGTAACATCCCGTACTGTTGATGAATCATTGCAGGGATGGGCCATCCATTTTCATCACATCTTCGCGTTTTTCCCAGTCGGAACTCTGCCAAAATTAATGGACATGAAGCCAAACCCTAACCTATGATTCTTAGGTCGGCCAGTGAGGTCGCATGATCAATTGTTCTTAAATTTCATAGTGCCCTCTGGTAAACAAACATAGCTAGCCATTGAAAATTGCCACTTATAATGGATTTACCCATTAAAAATTGTGATTTTCCATGCTTATGTTAGTTTACCAGAGGGTATTCCCCATTCCCCATATAGTTCCACATTGTGGGTGATGAAAATTTAAATGATGACATGTCCAAAAACATACATCGATTCTACCCAGAAACCACATTTTCCAAGGTGCCTCGGCAAGAGAATGGGCTGCACCCGCACCTGGCCATTTTTTCTGGCGGTTGCAGTCGCAACTGTCACAGATCAAACGTGGGGAAATCATGTGAATATGTTACCGTGACTGATGTGAGAATATTGAAATCTTATGAAATCTTGGGATTTTACTGAATGATACTGAATGGATTGAAATAGATCTGCCTGATTTCGACCACAATCCAATATTTGGATTTAATTAGCGGATATCAAAGCAAAGAAAGTAGATACATATGATGCAATCAAAGCTGGTTGGTGGTTTCAACCCCTCTGAAAAATATGAAAGTCAGTTGGGATGATTATTCCCAATATATGGAAAATAATCCAAATGTTTATTCCCAATATATGGAAAATAATCCAAATGTTCCATTCCAAACCACCAACCAGAAAGCAATGCATTCACAATAAACCATGGATTGAAATCTGCTTACCCTCCAGTTGGCCGCGACGAAATGGGATGAACTTTGGCACCTTGGCCGCAGCATCGGCCTTGGCATCCCAAGAAGGCATAGCTCCAAAAGCCGTTGATCATTTGACACAACCACGGAGAATTGTCTATGTATAGAGGATTTATAGATGATTCATCGATAAAGAGAATGGTGATTATGATATTTTGGTTAAATACCAATTACCAGGGGGGGAAACAAGGTTGTTAAAGCAAACGTCAAAAGACAATGATTCCTGGTTCTGTGGCTATTTGCTTGCAGTCTCGGAATCATCAAGGCCGTTTCTGAGCCCTTCTGCATCACAACCGTCATGCCTAATATGCCTATCTCTTTCACCTCACCATCACCACCATCACCACCATCACCATCACCATCAGAACCATAATGATAATAATCACCATCAACATCTCTACAATTTTGTTTCAAAGGTTGGCCAAATAACTGGACGATGTATCTACAATGGCACTTGACCACGGCAACACTGAGAACTGACGGGCCTCACTGGAAGAACCACTAGATCCACTAGCAATTGTTATCTTACGTTGTCACTTGAAGCCAATTGGCAAATAATGGGGGAAGAAACAATGTCATAAACAAACCATTTGGGAAGGGTAACCATACCACCTATAAAAAATGGTGATGACTGGTGGATGGTGCACATGGCATTGTTTTACCCAGATGAATGGCACACACCATGCTGAGAGCGCGCACGGGCTCGTCTCCTGTGACCTCGGTCTCCTTGGGATACCTCAGCGGCCATGGAGCTAGAGCTACTCAACTGGTGAATAAGATGGATATAGAGAATTCCCCTATAATCCGCCGACCCCAGCTTGCAGCGGGGGGAGCGCGTCAGAGAACACCTTCCAAGAGGAAGACAACAGGAAACCTTTTCTCCGCGCGGGCGGCTGCTCTTGCGAGCCTGCTCTTGGCATTCTTCTTAGACCATTCAGAAAGCGACGTTAGGCCTTCAGACCGGGCAGCGGCGCGAAGCCCTTCACTGCCACGGTGTTCTTTTTTTTACTTAATTTTTGGTCGCTATCCGGTGAAACACAACCGGCTGCATCAAGAACCCACCTGCAGGAAGCCATCCAAACATATCTTCAAACAACATGCGATTTGGGATGCTAATGTTTCAGATTGCCCGCATAGATTACGTGTTTACAAACATGTGACATTTTGTCTTGTAATGTCTCTGAGGTATCCCACGAGAACACGCTCTCTCATTGTCTCTCACTATAGTTGGTCTAACCTGACATCAGGATTCGGCGGCCGTGGGCGGCAGCCCTTTATTAGGTTATAATAGGTTATAGCCTAGTTATTAAGTTCATTTATTTCATGGCCCATTCACATGAATCGTTCTTGAAGGTTTACCTTAAGCACAAGCCCCAGGGTCCAACTTGGAGAATGGATACGCTACCAAGTCCAAGATGACACTTCAAACATGTTCAAACTGCTATTCTCATTGAACTATGGCCATCTTCCTTGCAATCAGTTCCTAAGATACATCGCCTCTTTGCTAGCGTTCTTTTTCACAGCACGTTGCAATGTCAAAACCTTGTGCTATTCTCTCTATTTCTTCAGCTGCAAGTCATCTAAGTTATCATATAGCCCGTTGTATAGCAATAAAAAGGAATGACGACCCCTCTCTTCGGCATTTGTTGCGACATTTCCAGGCGCATTCACCTCAGCCTGTCCGCCGATGCCAGCTACGTCTAAGTTACCGTTCAAAAATTGGGTCAAATTTTGAGCGGTGCTCAAAACTTTGGAAAGGAATCTTGCACATGCTGCTGACAATTTTTGATTAATCTAGATCATATTACACCACATATTACACCATTATTCCACTATCTACCGTCTCTTGCTTCTGTCATGAACTGTCAGAAAGCTCGAGATCTCGCGTTCTGATAAATGATCAAACATTGATTGTGCTTCTTTCCAGTGTGATCTTCGGAATGTGGCTAAATACTCTCATCATTGAGCCCAAGTTCCACCAATTCTCGACCTCTACAGAGTGCACCACAGAAAGGGCAGGCCAGTCTTGCGCAGGCGTCACACACGGTGTGTTGCTATTTCCACAATTGCGACACTGCCACGTCCAACGGGCTATAATGATGAGATATGATGAGGCATCGAGAGCACATTGCAAACTCCTCCTGCCATGGGCTTACATAGAGTTGTACACCCCTGTTGGGCTTGCATCTGGTTGTTCAAACTGTTCATCACCTTCATCATACCGTTGCCCTAAGGTTTCGTTTCCTGGTTATAGGCTGACTCCATTTGCCAGCCTACCACTACCAAGTGACCATACCCCAGGACATGCGCATAATGAATGTTGTGATGAGCAACTTGAACAAGCAAATGCAAGCTCTACAAATTCAAAGTCATCACCTTCTCTGCCACAGCAAGGACTGGGTTGTCTTGCCGCATGCATCACACACGGTGAAGCTATTTCCACAATTGCGACACTGCTGCGTCCAACGGGCTATGATAACGAAACATTGAGAGCACACAATAAAACCACCATCTGCCCAGCAAGTCGACATCCCTTTGGTATCCAAAGGCTGGCACGCGACCACTATCCGAGAGCAGCTTGCAAAGCAGTCTGCTTGTTTCATACTTGACTTCACAATCAGTGTTCGCTTCTGAATGGATATCCCTGGGTACTAAGCTGGGCACGGTTAGTGGGGATCAACTTTTACACTCCTGGCACTGTCGAACTTAGAACCCCTCGTTATTTTGACAAAATGCTACTTGACTCTCCATCTTTGAACCTGGAGCCAAAACATCCAAACAGACCATCCTGGTGTCGCAAAGCCTCAAGGATCTCAAGGCTCAAGTTGAAGCCACACGGATTTTGATGCTCAGTGTGAGGTTCTGATGCTACACATGCTTCGAAGACCATGTGTCTGAACATGGGATATACCCCAACATTTTGCAGACTCAATAGGGTAAGTTGACGTCAAAAAACTTGTGGTACCCTGTTTTCAAACAACCCCAGATGGAGGCAACACATGTTGGTTTGTGCATCCAAACAACGAAAAGGCTGAGGATTGCACTTTGAAATCCACTGATACTATCATTTTGGATCATCCCAACTAATAACTAGGGAATTCAATATATTCAATCCAGTACTAAACCAAGGTGCCATAACCGCCAGAACGTTTCACTTTCATTTCACTTTCGCCCCTGGTCCCTTTGGGGCCCCTGCAAACACAAGCGCGCAGTGAGAACAGGAGCCGGAACTCCTATCCGGAGCTTCGAGAACAGATAACTGTGGCCCGGACAAAGCAACATGCGGCTCGATCACCCCTGGCGGTTATTAATAAAGGTCCTTTGATTTAAGACAAACATCTGAGGTTGATGTTGTCTAGTTCCACGTTGAAAGAAGCAAGTTGATGGCAGTTGATGGCAGTTGATGGATCATGCCGCAAATACAGACCAACCTTAGCAGTATTGTTTAAAGGAATAAGTTGCGAAACGAAAATTGTGCCTCCAACCTCTCAGCTGTTATCGAATCGCTTCAAACATAAGCACTGTAAAAATATGTAAATACTTGACTGGCAAGTGATGCTTAAAATGCTCAGGCTCGCCTCCTCAACAAATGGTAAAACATGGTAGAACTCCATTGCGATAAATCTATGTTGTAAAGCTGCATCCCGACCATCCGAAATCATCCGAACAGCATACAAGGCTGCATGCCATACTCCAAGTGCATTCAGATCTGCACTACTGTTTATCTTCACTTCGGATATCTCAAGATTTCTCAACGTGTCTATTATCTCAATTATCCTTCATGTTGGGTCAAATAATTCAATTTTGACCAAACTCAATTTTCACTCATCAAATCCTATAACCATATACCGTGCATATAAATGATCCACACACACACACTACATTTACATACATTTAGGTACATCATGTAACATATGCCTTGGGGCAATTTCACTGAACCATCCCAGTCTGAGGTTCCCAAGTCAGAAACACCAGGCGGAGATGCGGAAAGACTAAAGATCAATGTGGAAAATCCAGAGTTCGCCAAGGAAATGATCCATAAATGTGGGGAGAAATGATCTATATATATATATAATACATTGTAATATTATTAGTAATATTCATCATTTTCCATGTTGGGGGTCTTAATTTAATTACTGCTTGAATCCATAATTATTGTTGATGTTTGATTTTTTGTCAAATGCCAATTCTTCATGGTTAAACTTCCATCTATATGGTATCTTTATGGTGGTAGAATCAACCATGTTTGCTACACAGAATCTATCACCAAAAGCCGCCTTCTGGCTCGGCCATGGGCACATCACCTGGCTCCAATGTGAATCATATGGAAATTCCCTACTAATACCGTGGTTTCTAGGGTGTATTGTTCATATTGGGAAGGGATTCACCTGGGCAAGTTTTCATACTTCAATATGATTCACGTTCCTCACCTGATATTTTTAGCGATATTGGGATAATTCCCCTTACTAACCGTAATTCCAGTGACTCAACCAGATCCAATCTAGCTCTGACAACTGGACTTGCAAATTTAATCAACGGGGTTTACAACCGACTTATAGGAACTCTAATGAATGTAACGACATTAAACAAAAAGTGTATCCCCATTCATGATAATCTGATAAGATCGAGTGAATCTAATAATCACCTATAAAATTCAATAAATGCGTGGCTTAATAAGGATGTACTACCCATAAATGGTCACCAAAACAATTTAAAACATAGGAACCAACCATCATGGGGATGTTTTCTGGGGGGTAAGAAATTCAGAAATTATGGGAAGCAAAACTGGGATTCAAGCAGCAAAATTGGGGTACATGAAGGGACGGTGAAGTATTTTTCTAGCAGTTAGCAGTCTGTGTGTTTTTTTCTTGGTGGTAGTCATGGGGGAGAGATTTTTTTTAGGGATTGGACCTGGCAACCAATAATCATAATAATCGGATACTGGCGATATGAGAAGTAATAGACTAACAGATCCGTCACGCTGGTTGTGGGTGCCTTTGCTTCAATACGGAAAGGTGCACTTGCCCAGCGTGCCTATGTTGAAGTCCGCAGGTGTCGTTTGCAACGTAGTTGTACGGCTTAGTTGCAAGGCTAGTGGTTTGGGGCACGATCAACGGAGTAGACCGTGGCTTTCTGGTGACAACATGTCCACGACAAGTCAGGATCACACTCTGCAGCTCCATCTGCATTGTCGAAACCTGTGCGTTCGTGGCTTGTTGGATCTCACATGCAGCGAAGAGCACGCTTTGACATCTGAAGACAACGTGATATTTGGGTCTGCCTGAAATTGGTGTAATACCTTTCCGAATGGCCATTGACTGGTGAGATACGTCAGGTGTTGAAAGTTGAATGGTGATAATCACGAAAATCCATCGGAATTTGGGGTGCCCCATTTTCAATCAAACCAATGGATTACCCAGGGATTACTGCAATTCAATACACACAAAAATCAAATTAAGCATTCAATGATACATATAAACGGTTTATAAACGGTTTATAAACGGTAAACATTAGGATGTTGATAAAGAGACCATGGCCATGTATATATAATGTTATATAGTCTAACTGATTTTATCTAGAAAATATGAACAATTTACCCAACCAACTGCAGCTTTCAATGGGCAAATCATCTTCTTAAGCTGCAATTTAACATAGCTGAAGAGAATTGCCCATTTACAGATAGATGATTTATAAATGAAACATGCATATGTTCCATAACAATGTTAAATTACCAAAGAATATGAATATGCCACCCAGAACTCTGGTTTCAAACAACTTAGATCTAAACCACCATAATATCACCCATACCAAACGTCGGAGCCAACAACAAGGACATGCCCCCGAATCCAACATGGAATTCTGACAACTGCCATGTTTGAGCACCTAACCACTACGCAATGCCCCACAATTCATCCCCTCATTTGCTTGTTTGTTTACCCAGTCCTTTCTACATTTTTTCAATCTGGGAGCAAAAATATGCCCAGTTTTCTGGAAACAAAACATGTATCATACCCAAGCTTACCTGCTTTCATGGTCAAGTGCAAATACCTTTCGAGAAAGGTTAGTGGATGTCCTCCTCTCCAACAAAACAACTGTAAGTATTAAACCGCCCATCACACCAACTGGTTTACCTATAGTGCTTATGATTGATTCCGCAGTTTCTGTGGTTTCAATCATGATGTTTGATAGTCCAAAAACCTTACGCAACCATGTGTAATGTGCGAGGTTCAACCTGTCCAAGTTCATGGATTGTGACATTATACAGGAGGTATCAAGCAATCATCATATATAGGCTAGTTCATTATATTTGTTTATGGCGTTCACGCCGTTTATATAAACACCTGCATCTCATGGTTTAGCATTTGAATTCGATGAACACTCTTTTGTTTTGAAACTATGCATTACTGTACATAACATATATAACTATACCCATTATATACCCATGTTATTCTTGAAATTGTCAACCGTCAACCCACGGAAAATCACCCAGCTGCCCATCTACGTCCCGCCTTCACAAGCCTTGAGGTCTGAGACACCCAAACGTTCCACCACGGGATGGTCCTCCGATCATCAAACATGGCTAGCTATGGCCTGGAAAATCTCCATCCAAAAATGGAGGTTTATAGCTGGGGAAATCAATCATACACCGTCATACACCCAATCACAATGATAAAGTTCCATTGATGGTTGGAATCCAACCCATGTATGGTTTTTATGGTTGGGTTTGCCGCATTGTACTAATAATGTGTGTATACAACCATGGCAAGAACCCAATATGGGCATTTTATCTTGGGAATTTATGATGAACGGTGGATAGTAATGGTTCGTGTAAAGGAACATCTACAGGAAAAAACGGGTTTTACCCTTCAATATAAGGGGTTCAGCCAATTCAAGACAAATCATGGCAAGTACCTTGTGGTATTGCACCACTTCAGAATTTCAGAAGAGGAATATTTACAGCGGGCGTTTCATAATTTTCAAAGTGGGTCACCGACTTAATTCACAAATCAATCAAAACCAATGGTGGCATTATGGGATTTAATTGCTAGATGAACTGTGGTAAGTTACTGTTGGTAACGCGCGATTTCATGCAGAATTTTGCTGGCCGAGCCTGGCTGACATTTCATACGTTTCAAAGCGGTTCATAGTCCGAAGCCACAAATCATAAGCAACGGTATCATACTCGGATTCAATTGGGGCATGAATTGTCGGAAGTTCCCTTTGGTAATGTGCCAGGTCACAAATGGAAAACATTTCATAAGATTCATTGGGTCCTAAAACGCAAACACAAATCTAAACCAATGGTGCAATAATTGGACGATGAATTATGGCAAGTCCTTTTGGGGAATGGGCCATCGCGTGAACGGGGTTTATTTTTCAAATTATTTCACAATTGTTAATTACATTGGATCTTTCAACTAATTCTCAAACATGTGTTTCAATGGCATGTGAAACATTGTTTGTTTCTATTTCCACTCAATGGATGGAACTTGCTTTGAAATTCCATGAGAAAATGCGGAAAACAATGCAAACAGATCCCGATGCATCAGAAAATTCATGGGCAGAGCAAACAACAATGAGCATCCAAAAGTTTTTGAAAATTGCCAAAAGCCCCCTTGAAGGTAACATAAGGCAACCCTTCCGACAGGAATTGAGCGGGGCTCAATTAGGGTGCTTGTTTGGAGGATTTGTAATGGGGCACCTTCGGAGATCCATGGATGACGGCATGAGGGTGGGAGACATGGATGTTTGATGGCTTCAAGCACTAGTGACACTGACACGGAAACCATGTGGAGCATACGTAAATAGACCAAACTGTTTTGCACCAAGCAAGTGATGGAAAAGTTTTTATGCATTTTTTGATCATTCTGGAAATGATCTTCGAGGTGGTCATACTTCCATGATTTTTAAATTAGGTCGTAGGTACCATTTTCAGAAGTAAAGGCGGGCAATTAATAAACACAAACAAACAGTGCTTTTGCAGTAGTTGCGCCAGAGCCAACGCACTCACACACTGTGATCCACGCAGCGGGCAGGAACACCAAAAGACTTACGCGAAGCTTATACCCATAGGTTTGATCCAAAACGCATAGGAACAGCGCGTGCCAGAAGGCATGATATCTTTTACGCAAGAATTGATGTTCGTACAAACCCCAGGTTGAGCTTCTACGACTCAGTCTAGCCCTTTCAAATTGTGTACACGGAGGTTTCTGACGATCTTAAATTGATCCAAGGCAACCATGTGAGTGCAGTGGGTTGGAATGCATCTCCACTGGGCGAGATACGTAACCCGTTCGGCGAGCGATAAGTAATCTTTAATGATCTGTTCAGTGGTCTGGCCACACTTCATCCGGGAAAATATCCCTCGTACAACTCACCCTTGATAATTTCATTGTTTGTTGGCCGGACAGTGATCATGAAATCATCTTCCCTGATCAATTCGTATTGCTTTGGTGCGCAATCCACAAATTCGGATTGAGCCATTGGGTACATCAAACCATCAAACCCATATAGAGTGCCCAGTGGCAATGTGACAATGTGACAAGGTGACCCACTGAGTCGCTTCTTGGGACGAAATGTTTGGTTGGTCTGCATAACTACATCGCATTCTTTTCTGCCGGGTAGTACATGGTTCCATGGGTAATACATTCCTATTTATTGTTGGCAACAACTATCAGAACTACCCAAACAACTTTTACGGAGTACGTGTAGCCATTTAAGGCACGTCGGACCGCAACCTACAAGGCCCTGTTCTGTTCACCCTTCCTTTTCTTGGGAGGCCCGATTGATCAACTGGAGGGGTAACATGCCCTACAGAAAGACGCAGCATACGTTGAGATGAACCTAGAATATTTCTGAGAGCTCCCATTTGTTCAAAAACGCTGCTGTTTTATTGAGAACCATTCTCAGTGAAACCACGGCACCAGTCAACAAACAAGGCAATAGAACATGGTCTACAAGGTAGCGCCCTGAATTAAAAACTGGTTTGCAACCCCCATAAACTATAGATCTACAGCATATCTATCACCAGACCTACTTAATCTACCTATCCACTCAGCTTACAAAGTGTGGCACCACCTTGTAATCTTCAATAAACATCACCGTCATCCTTCTTTCTCATCTCCGCAGTTTCTCTGGTAAAAACCCGATGCTTCAATATGCTTTGTGACATGCCCAACGAGTGTTTCAGGCGAACAAACGACCTGGTTTTAGCCAAAGCTGGCATGTACTGCGAAGGTCATAAGGCAAGTTTTTCGGCTAGTTAGGTATATATATATATATGTGTGTGTGTGTGTCTGTCAGTTTTTCCTTTGCCGGGCTTCTCAAGAGGGTGTGCAAAGTTCTCGTCAAAATGTTTTTGCAGCACGATTGCAGCACAATCTTGTTTTGAATATCAACATTAGGTTACATAAACACTTAGACCAACCATGTGAAAGCAAACCTGCCAGAACATGAAAAACAACATTCAAACCACGATTTTCAAGTCCGTCTCACGCGTGTGAAAGGGGCAATATACCACTGTCTGTGGCTTTTGCCAAGTGAAATTAAACATTTTGGAAGGGAATAAGCATGTTTTGGATGAGTTTGGCTATTTCAGTCTCCCAAACATTGCTTCCCGTAGATGTTCCCTTAAACCAAGTCACTCAACCCCCATGCTGAACACTGTGAAAGATTGATGCGGTAAACCAACCAGCAAGTTGGTGGTAATTTTGCATAATCCAAGATGGGGGCACAATATCCCATTGCCCACTTTTGTCCCTAAAGATCCTAATAAGGGGTCTCCTCATTGCAAAGTGGTGCCACAATGTGCCACATACATACTTAGCTAAGTTGGTTTACAACAAGGTAAATTGGGATTTATGGTAGATACAATGCATACCTGTAAATTCTACAGTTAACGGGCGCCATGAACCAATTTCCCCTCCGGCAATCAAACATGGCAATGGAAAATAATCAGCGATTTATAGATTTATAGATGAATTTCCGATTAAAACCTCCATTCAGTTCAGGGATTTTCCCGAATTGTTGGTTGCATCTCCTTAAGATGTCCCCATAACATCCCATTCAATTCCAGAAAAGCATCATAAAACCGTGGTAAATCCTAGAAAATCCCAGAACACACAAATAACAAATCCAATTAATCCCATAAAACACTATTTAATCCCCTTGCATCCCATAAAACCACCATGAAATCTCCGTGAGCCCCATACAAACACATGAAATCCGGAAATAGTCCAGCGTGGCGGTGGCGCTGCTGGCATCGGCCGAGCGCACGAAGGAGGGGAACTCCCAACGTAACGGCTCCGTCGCGATGCCTGGCGCACCGCGACTGCAGGGGGGAGAAAATGGGATATGATGGGATCACATCAATTTCTACCAATGGGAAGAATGCTTATGATATCAGCTTATGCTTATGGTTCAACGTCGGCCAGCCCCCACCCTTCCCTCTCCCCCCTTCCCCCCAAGGGTGAGGGATCAAACAAAAATACATTTAAAGCATCAAAAAAAATATTCCCGTGGGGATCAAAAAAAATAAGGCATCATTAAAACACATATTCCCCTGGAATCCCTTGTTTTCTATGGCTCTTGCACCAGTTTGGAGACAAAACCGTGCATTTCTGTGGTACTTGCATCGTTTTGGAAGTGGAGCATCTCGTCCGTAAGGTTTTTGTAGGACAGTGGACCTAGAAATCGAGCATTCGCAGGGCTCGACGCTGCCGTTTCGACAGCACATGCATTCGGTGCCTATTGCGTTGACTTAGGTCGGTTTAGGGTTAGTTTAGGGTTGGCCTATGGTTTACTAGGTGTCTATTCAGGGTTGGTAAAAGGTTTATTTAGGTTTCGTTCACATATTCATTCAAGTTATCTAATTTTTTTTGGTGTTTATGTAGGGTTGGTTTAGGGTTTGTTTTGATTTCGTTCAAGGCTTCGTGGTTTAGGTTTCGTTTGGGATCTATTGACGGTTGGTTGTTTGTTTATTTAAGGTTGGTTTAGGATTTGTTTAGGGTATATTTAGGGTTGGTTTTAGGGTTTGTTTAGGGTTGGTATTAAGATTTGTGTAGGTGCTGCTCGAAGTTTATTTAGGGTTGATTCAGGATGTATTTGGGATTGGTTCGTGGTTTAGGTGTTATTTAGGGTTGGTTCAGGGTTTCTTTAGGGTTGGTTTAGGGGGTAATTTGGGTTAGTCTAAAATCTATGTAAGTCTTTTTTCCGGTGTCTTTAAGGTTGGTTTAGTGATTTATTTCTGGTTGGTTCAGAATGGTTCAGAGTTGGTTTAAGATTTATGTAGGGTCAGTTTGTGGTTTATTTGGGTTTGCTTAGGATTTATTTAGGGTTTATTTACGGTTGGCTTATGGTTTTATAGGGGTGGCTTAGGGTTTATTTGGAGTTGGTTTAGGGATTATTTGCGATTGGTGTCAAGTTGATTTTGGTTTCGCTTACAAGTTCTTTAAGGTTCGATTAGGTTTCGTTTCGGGTTTATGTAAGATTTGTTTAGGGTTTATTTGGGGTTAGTTTAGGGCTGATTGAGGGTTGGCTTAGGATTCGTTTAAGACTTACTTTGGCTTGGGGGGTAGTTTAGGGGTTTAAGTTTTGTTTTTTTTTTTATGGTTGGTTGAATTAAGGATTATCTTCAAAATGTTTTGAGGCACCAGAGCCACCAAAGGACGGAAGGACCAAGGGACCGGAGGACCAAGGGACCAGAGGACCAAGGGACCAAAGGACCAAGGGACCAGGGGACCAAGGGAGAGGACTGAAGGACAGGGAGATTCAAAGACCACAAGATTTGAAAATGGCATCAAATGGTCAAAACACTGCACCAGCGAAGAATTTTTTTTTGATCCCTTAAATATCTTTTAATTGATGCCTTAAATATGTGCCTCCCCCAAATGGGGATGGGTGTTCAGTCTTGCTTCTTATGGTTCCCCCCCTGCCCCCTGTGGCCTGTGGTGGTGGGGTGTTTGGGATTTTGGTGATGGTTGGCCAGTCTTGCTTCTTATGGTTCCCCCCCTCCCCCCTGTGGCCTGTGGTGGTGGGGTGTTTGGGATGTTGGTGATGGGTGGTTTGTATGCATGTATGTATGTATGTATGCATGTATGCATGTATGCATGTATGTATGCATGTATGTATGCATGTATGCATGTATGTATGCATGTATGTATGTATATAACAGTCCCCCTCCCCCGGTGTGGTGTGGTGGGGGTGTGGTACTGTCGGGGGGGGTGGAACGCTGGACCATATATCTATCTATCTATCTATCTATCTCTCTATCTCTCTATATATATTTTTATTATTATGTATGCATGTATATATATATACATATGTATGTATATGTGTATAAATATATATATGTATGTATGTGTGTGTATATATAGAGATATCCATATGTATGTATATGTGTATATTATATGTATATATATATATATATATGTGTGTGTAAAAAAA
>Ga0126342_10006044_pt1 | contig 21345 bp, 19 predicted proteins | sample Cyp1metagenome_FD_92528 | JGI IMG/M metagenome (GOLD analysis project Ga0126342, IMG submission 92528) | Coral microbial communities from Lord Howe Island, Old Settlement Bay, Australia - Cyphastrea 1 metagenome | ecosystem: Host-associated > Invertebrates > Cnidaria > Coral ...
AGAGTTGGCAAGGCGGAAGTGCAGGTGGAAGTTGATGCAGACATGGTCGAGGAGAAACTGAAGGAGGAGGCGAGGAGGAGGACGAGGAGGAAGAGGACAGCTAGTCGAGGAGGAGGAGGAGGAGGACGAGGAGGAGGAGGATGAGGCGGAGGAATTGCGCTCTGATAAAATCTAACAAACCTCACCTGGCAGGTGGGGAATAAACATATATATATATATATATTATATATATATATATATATTCATCATTTTTAGGGGTTCCTTGTCAGTAAAGGCGTGTTTTGTCAATTCTGTTAAGTCTGAATGCGTGATTCGTGGCCATCATTGCCCAGTGTCGTCATTACAGGAAAGCATTGTCAGTAGCAGGCCGTTGGCCTACTGGAATGAACGCTTGAAGGTTTCATTCATGAGTAGGGCTTTGATGTGGGCTGATGTTCCATGATATCCCAGGAATAGAGGGATGAAACCCGCTCAGAAAAAAAAACGAGACCCTTTACTCACTTCAGGAGGATCTTGCTGTATCTTGGTGTTGGCTACTCATATTGCCGCGAAACACAGGTACTTTCCTTTCTTGGGATCTGGGGCGATATCTGAAGGAATCCCACGAGAGAACTCGACAAATATTGGATGTCAACCCAAGATTGATATCGATCCGGAAATTAATTTGAGCGGCGGATGGCATAACTATTTGGTGGGAATCCCCGAATTCGAATCCTTTCTATGACTTTGTTACTATAGTAATAAGACAACACCAAAAAAACGCAATGTGTAATTTTGAGTACTTGATCATATCATTGACATTTATTGAGTATCAAACAGGCTAGATCGTGAAATTAAAGATGTAATTTCATCAAACCAAGTAATTGGCTGGTTAGTTTCATTGGGGTTGATTAATCAGGCGTTATCAATCCAGGGTTTCGATGGTTGATCAGCCCCCAACTTATCAATCAACCAGCATTATCAATCCCCAACTAGCTATTACCCAGTTAAACCAGTTTGAACATTACTAGTCTCAGGTCCCAGCTCAAGCATTTAGTTAATCACTTAGTACAATTTTAAGGACGTGTTAAAATGGTCGATATTTTGTCAGATCATGATTGCTCACAGTATGATTTCATTAATATTGGCTGGTCAATTGTCTAATTGACTGGTCAAACAAAAATTATCCGGACATTACTATATTACTGGTTAAGGACCAAGCAACTACATAGTAACCCAAAAAATAGTTGAAGCATATCAAGCTTCCCACTGAGTTTCGGAGATGGCGATGGAGAGAGAGAGAGAGAGAGAGAGAGAGAGATCCTATTGGGGATTGCTAGAACTATCGCCGGCATCGGTCGCCGCAGGATACCGACCCCATCGGTCACATCCGGGAGGTGCGATTGGGATCAATGGAAGTTGGGAAGATCAGTGGGGTTGTGACGCACATCATTCAATGACACATGCATTATTTCACATGTTTATGTAGAGAAACCGGGAATTATCCGGCCACACACACACACACACGTATATGTATATATATATATATACATGTATTATATATGTATATATACATGTATTATATATATATATTTAATTTACTCATCAAGTGACTTTACCCCTTCAAGCAGTTCATGTCAACCCCTGCCTCATAAATCTTGAGTGGCTAATTACTGAGGGGACAGCGTCAAACACATTTCACAGACTTGGATGGACATCAATCCAAATGCTCAGTGTATGGATATGTGTGGTATGTTTACCTTTACATCTGCCCAACAAGAAGATACACACAGGAAATACACAAGTCCCAGAGATGACATCGGTTAGGAACTGACCCACTATGAGATTGATTTGGATTGAGTGGATTCTTGAAATCATTTAATTTGGCAGGTGACATTCCTGTTGTAGTTTTCTTTATTGCAATTTGTGCTTAAATCGCGAAATTTAGCGGGTTCTACAACCACACAGGAGCAATCATGTCCCCATGACTGCTCGTGAGATCTCAATTCCCGGTGGTTAGGTCACAATTCCAATGAAATCACCAGATGTTTCGGATAAGGATTGATAGAATATCATAATTTGATGCAACCAACAACACGTAATCAAACATGGGGCCTTATTACTGTATACGTTTATATGTTTTTATATGTATAGAGAGATATAGATATAGCATTCTACAATAATCTACAATATGTTAAAACATATTATCTATAATAATAATCTATAATATATATATATATATACATACACGCTATCAATAACATGCCATAAAAACGCTGATCCAGGTCCGGATCATCGGTGCAGATCTGCCGTTGGAGACCAACGCAGGGGCCTTGCTCTTCGGCGACTGAGGCGCGGTGCCGAGCGGTGCCGTCACGGGGGGCGGGAAACCGGATCGATGAGGGGTTGCAACATGTTGTGTTGAAACATGAAAAAGGCTGATGTTACCCTCTGGTAAACTCACCTAACTATGGAAAATCACCATTTTTAGTGTAAATCAACTATAAATGGCAATTTTCAATAGCTATGTCAAATTACCAGAGGGTATGTGATTTTTAACTACCAGACATGGCGATTCGATTATATAAAGATGTTATAATTAGGTTTAATCAGTAGAAATGGTTGTTTTCAACCGCCACAAAATTTGGGTTGTAATGATCGGCAGCCTTTGGGATCTGATCACGATTTGATCAACAAAGATTTGGGATTCAAAGGGGGATTGTACTAACAGCCATAGGATCCATGTATGGTATATATGCTAAAATTTGGAGTATATTGATGGTAAATGTTGCCATATATAGCATACATGGATCCTATGGGACATTGTACCAACAACCATTGAGGTTTAACCAACATGTCATGGGGATATAAAAATGATTAAACATGAGCATAGCTGAAAAGAAACATGGTGGTACCAATGGAGTTGCAAAAATCCATGGCAATTGGGTGGTTGGTCCGTTTTCAGACAGAGCTACCTTCTAGTATTTTAACCTGGCTACAGTGGAAAATCACCATGTTTGACAAATCATCAAACTAAGTGGGCCATTTCCCGTACATACTTAAATCATGTTAAATAGTACTATTCTTATCCCAGTATTAAACCAATTTGATAAAATTTAAACCATATAAAGCCAATTAAAACTAAAACCATATTAAACTACCATTAAACCTCCATTTTCCCATGATAATTTTTCCGGAGGCTCCAGCGCCAGGCTCTTGGCTCTCAGATGCGTGACCGCCAATGGGATGATGCAACGATGCCATGAACCAATTGGAATTGGGCGGTGCAGTTTTCTGCGCAGATCATCCCAGGCGGTTTCTCAAGTTTTCTCAACCGTAGTCCTTCGTGGTTTCGAGAAGTGGACCGATTTCTGCCGTCAGAGTGGAGCAGTTGGTTTGGGGCCGGCCCTGTGAAAGGGTGCTGGATGGGTAGTTGGGGTCTTCATTCGAACCATAGATGGGGATGTGAAACATTCTACTAACCAGCCCCCGAACTTCTTCTGCAAAATAAGGTGTGGTGTATCATGGGGTTTGCTGGGCGTATTCAGTTTGACCCACTGTAACAAGGGCACGTTGTACCTGTGAAATGGTCGTCATCCCAGATAGTTTCTAAGTAAGTAATAGTGAGTACTCATCAGGTACCCGTGTTTGATCAGTATTGTACAGTAATTATACAGTGTGAACGGATTTGTCAGCCATGTGCCATGTCTCTTGTGTGCGTGTTTGGGCACCCCTATTCTACCTGAGGCGCTGTATGAATCCTCTTTCAGATACTCTTTCTGAATAGCTCGAACATGTTCTAAGAAAAGCTATAGAGAAATAGACAAAGCTATTTGATTGTCAACACCATGTCAACACTACAGTGTAATCAAGCTTTCGCCAATGTTTTTTCAGAGCGCAGCCGGAAGAAACCACGAAACCATGCGCTGGAGACGGCACTTTGCGTGGGGCAGCCGTCCTTTGGAGACTTCGCAGAAGGGCCCAATTATATGTGTATTGAAAACCCGCAGGGCCACACAGAAGTGGCAAATGGCAAGTGGCCAAAGCCCTGTTGGTTGATGATCATATTCCATGAGCTGAGGATCCCAATGAATTGACAGAGAGTTTTGAACACTGCTCAGTGGGTGGTTTTCCCGGGGTGACTGCATGGCCAAAGAATAGAAACATGAGGACCCCTCTCTTGACAGATGGCATGACAAGTAGCGAATCTTAGTTGGAGTGTTTTTCCATTTTCCACCAAGACATCACAACCCCTATGATCCCAATTCTTCTAGGGAAGCTACTGAAACCCCAAAACGGAAGCTCCCTCAGGTATTTGAATCGGGGAGCATACATCAAGTTTGGGTGCTCACCCATCATGATGGCAATGAAACAGGATGGGGTCTGGATCCAACCTCCTGAAACCATTCCACATGTGCTGTGCTTTTCGGAGGCTGGTACTTTCAACGTGGGCAACTGAAAAATGTATTAAACATGTGCTGGTTGGTTGTTTCAAGCAATAAGCAATAAGCACCAATGTTGGGATATCCCCGGCAAGAAGCCGGGCATAGATGTGCTGGTTCGTTATTTCAAAACTGGTATGTTTTTTCTTGAACGATTTGCTTTCCATCCCATTTTGGGATGCTAAATGACCCGTGTTCTGTGAAGAGGTTGGGAACCACCCAGCCAGCACCTTGTGATACACAAGCCAGTGCCTTGGTCTTTTTTTTCTTGGATGTTTTTAACGTTTTTTTTCTCATCAAATGGTGAACTTTAAGATTCTAAATGCTTCTCAGGAATCACCTGAAAATGGGTCATGTCCCAGCCCGAAAATCCGAAGCCCTTCTCGAGACCGTGATGATCTAGGGATTCGGTGGCCCTCGGTTGCCCTACTGCCGACAGCTATGCCACCAGTGCAACCACGCTTTGTGTGAAGATCAAACAGTGACAGTTGATGGGCGGGGCACACACCTGGTGAATGGGATGAAAAAAATAAAAGTGGATAGTTTGAAATGTTTTAATTAATAATCAAAATATGTATAATTCAGTGAATGTATATATACACATAAGAGGGGATACCTGACATTTGTCAAGAGACAAGACGTGGGGATATCAGCAACAATAATTCTGAATACCTGTCGAAGCAGACTGGTTGGCCAGTTGGTAAGCAGTAGTGTCAGTTTCTTGTCATTTGATTGTTAGACGCAATGATTATGATCTTAGATGATGTTAGATGATCTTAGATGATGTTAGAAGGGTTCATAAACCAACAATCCATGCAACTAAAATATACTTGAAGTATATTTATTACTGTAAACTATACAAAGGTATACTAAAGTACTATAAGTTAAGATTTATGAACCCATCTCCCCGAAAGGGGCCCTGGGCCGTACACCCTCTGTCCCGCAGGTCACATCCTTTGGCGCCGCGGTGCCTCTTGTGGTGAGCGCGAGTCCACGCGGCGGCCGCGGCGTTTTTGCCGGCGCGGCGATAGCGGAGGGGCAGGAGGTGGAAGTCTGTCGCTGGGACATAGACTTAAACAGTGGGAGGATATCAGATTGTACATAGTATGTATATGTATACATGTATTTATATATAATATATATATATATGTGTGTGTGTGTGCACCTTACAGCTCCAAACAACTTCTGAGACTAGACTTAGAGTTGATTTTTTGGATCCAAAGACCTTCTCGGATTATGGTATTTGGAGCACGAGGGATATATACTTAGATGGGCCACGGAATTAGATAACTATATATTTAGTAAATAGATCATAAGTGGGATATAGAGGTCTACAACTCAGTTACTTTAAGTACAACAATTATACACATATATCATCATATCATCATATTACAAGCAAATCTTAGCACTCACAATCACTAGCAAGTAGAAACACACACACATATATATATAGTATGTATATATATATATATATATATATATGTATATATATATGTATATACATATAGAGAGAGAGAGAGTTGACTAGTAGCATATATAATCAGCCCTATAACATACATATATGCATATATACATAGCAGCTCTTATACCATTTGTCCATTAGCTTCGCTTATCAGTTCATATAGCCTACGTGTATACACATGTGTAGCTAAACAGAGCGGGAAGCCATTGGTTTGCAATCTGTGCATATATATATATATATACTGTATATATAAAACCATTAGACGATAGATCATCCCACATAGAGGTATACCCAATAATAAACCCAAATTTGGGATGGTCAATTCTTTGTTTGACCGCATTACAACCTTTTTTAATTTATATCGGATGGGTGGTTGATGATTTTGGTCAGTGTTTTTTTTTTGGGTCCCTGACCAAACAGTTAATGATGTTTCATATGATGCCCGCTTAAAACTTGAACCCCTAATGATACCCAGGTTGCACAAACAAGTACATTTGTACACATAAATATTTCAGCAAAACAGCATCAAACACAATAAACAAAGGACAACGTCACAAACACTGGCTGGTGAGGGGAGTGCATTCCAAACTTGCGTTATTGCAGCTTTGCATGATTGTTTCTGTTCTCAGTATGTTCTTATCACTTATCATGTGTGGAACACGTGTCTTAATGTGGCATAGCATATGTTTTAAGCTCAATAGTGGTTTCAAGTTGGGTATACTAACCTCAATGTAGAGGATTTCAACATCAATATGCATCTATGTGGCATTTCATTTCTGTCACGTTGCTTTGCTGAATGTGGCTTCGGCGAATCGCTCAACAGGGCACTTAGGTCCAGTGCTGGCTCTGCAGCGCGACCACATCGCGGCGGAGTGCGCGGCCATGCGGTACTTCTTTGGTGGGGCCGCCTAGGGCAGCCATGTTGTGCTAAGGTTGGGAGTGTCCTCAGGGGTTGGTAAATGTCCTAATTAAACATCACCCAACTATTGAGGATATAATCTCCCAGACACTTAAAGATAGTTTATGTTCAAAATACCCCAAAAAGGGCATTTACCAACATCTGTTCCTGCTGACTACTTGGCTTTCTATTTGGGATTAATATGGATTGACGATGATTTTACATCTTTGTATGCAACTTATATTGCTACAAACCTGGCACATGTCAAGACACCACTGTAATTCATGCAAGATGCAGGTAGGTTTCATCACACCATTTGACCTGCTGTGTATAGTTTGAATGGTCAACATCCAACTATGGCAAATGCTGGTAAGTATCTTAAATATTATATATATATGGTTTTCCACCTGCTGCGCGCTAATCTCCATTGACAGGAACTACTTGTGAATGCTGATGCGTGGCAGCCACAGGGGCTCAAATTACTGCCGGGTTCCGTGCCACACGAATTTTCTTCAAGAAGAATGGCCGAGAAGTTCAGGATCCGAAAGCGCGCTGGTTCCTGACCCCTTGGGCCATAAAAGGGTGGATGATGAGGTTTATTTCTCATGCATCGTTGAGATTCGTTGAACAATAACAAGTACTTGAATTACTGGTCTTAGCTTTTTTAGGGGATCATTTTGTGGTAGGAGCAAGATCGGCAACAGCTACGCCAAGAAGGACATTGAAGATTGGCAACCCAGGCGCGGCCGACCTATGGCAGAACCGTATGACCATAAACCATCCAGAATAATCCATAATTTGGGTTTATTAAGTTTTTTGATTGGGTTTGTCACATTATGGTGACATGTTCAGAGCCTCGGTGCCAATTTTCCTTCTGAATCAGGGCAGAGAAATGGATGCGACGATCTTAGGCCTTTTTTTTCGATATTAGGCATAGCCGGATAGAACGTCAAACGCCATGGAAAAACTCGATCAAAATGGTGGATTCCCATGGCCATGGCCTCCATGGCCTCCATGGCCTCCATGGCCTCCATGGCCTCCATGGCCTCCATGGCTCGATGCAAGGCTCAAGGCGGAGCTGGGCGATCTGAAACGCGTTTCGGCCAACCGCCAGTGCTTTGACTGCGGTGCCGCCGATGTGACCTGGGCGTCGCCGAAGCTGGGGACCTTCCTATGCGCCCCGCGGTTGAGTTTGAGATTCCCGGTGGGGGGATAAAATGCCAAGTTGGATGGGGAAGACATGGGAAAATGAGTCATTTATGGGGGGAAATGGCACATTTGAGATTAAGGAAATGGATTTGCATTTTTTACAGGGAGAATGGGTGAATATGGCTATGTCAGAGGGAAACTTGAGAACTTTTGATGAGAAACTTGATGGGGAGGATGCCTCGTTTGATGAGAGAAGATGGACAGTTGTGGGGAAAATGACCTCGTTTATTGAAGGATTTGAAATGGTAACCTTAACAGGAAAATGATTAGATGATCAGGGATATATATATATGTGTATATATATATATCAACAGTAAAATGTGTATCGTATTATGGCAGATGGCGAGATATTTTTGGGAACTCCATTCTCGGACAAACAACTACAATGTGGTAAACTCAACAAATCTGGCCTTTGTTTGGGGATTGCGTGTTTGTTTAACATATGCATCAATGGCCAAATTGGTTTACTGGGGTATGGATTGCTATTGTTGTGTTTACTACGTTGCCAAACCTGTTCGAGCATCATGCGCATACAGATGGATAGTTTGATGAAGATACAAAAAGATGGTTGGATATCTCGATCAATAGATACATAGATGGACGCATGGAGAGAGGGACAGATACATAGATGAGTGGACAGATAGATAGATAGATCGATGGATAGATAGATAGATAGATAGATCGATTGATAGATATATATATATAGATAGATAATTAGATAGATGGATAGATAGATAGATGGATAGATAGATAGATAGATAAATTGCTAAATTGATAACTAGATATAAATTGATATAAATTGATAGAATTCGTAAACTTGCTGATGAATTTCCCGTCGTCATTAAGACCCAAATGATCCTCTTTTGGCAGAAGGTTACACGGTGCAGGCCCCATTTAGTTGTTTGCCCTGTTTTCTTGAAGTCAAAGCCTCCATTCACCATTGCAGGCTATCTAAGCTCGTCTATGATGTTTACTATCCTCCAAAACCCTCTAAATGTATCTCTTCTCCTCCAAAATAGATTTGGACGGCTTTTAGTGATAACCACCATCACTCATGTTGTCCACATAACCCTTTTCAATGGATTGGTTTAAGTTGTAACCTACAGAAACCGTTCATTTTCCCATGACATATGGGATTTATTGTATTTTTTCTCCTGAAACAAATCCATTGACTTAAAATCTTTTAAAATAAGTACCACCATAATTATTGTGGTAGCCATGGATAACCGCTCCCAGGTCACTTGCTCGGACATTCACCGTGCGGCTGGTGCGCACATCACTTGCGTGAAGCAGCGTGGCGTGAAGCAGCATTTTTAAGGGATGGAAGGGGCCCAGTACCAAAAAGTTCTCATTCTGTGTGAATCGCTCTTGATGCCAAATCAGATGCTCTGAGCATTGGGTGAATTCAATTATATTTCTCTATAGTTCTATTAATCGGAACTTCGGATCCATTTTCATGTTTTAGGTATAGTTGCATTTAGGCCCCCACTCCCCCCAAGCAAAAAACAAGACATGAACATGCCTGATGGATATACAATTGACAATTCAAGCCTTATGCAAAGAATCTCCCAATCCATTCTTGGTTTGCCAGACGTGTATCTATCTCAAGAGCAAGAAATGCGTAAAATCAAAGTCAGGAGCTTTCATAGTGTTTTCAAGTTGCTGGAAATGGCCATACTCAGTGGCAACATGTGTCAACACAATTTCCATGACCCTCTCTTTTTGGGTCATTCTTTCTTGCGTGTTCCATTTCAAGGAAAGGTGGCATCCTATTTCATCAGGACTTAGCCTTCCCAATGCCATAAATAAATTCATGGCCTCATCCCTGGGCATTCGACATGTGGGGCCCATGTATTCCAGGCTCACTTTGTGAAATTCCCACATGTCAATGGATTGGTTTGAGGGAGATTTTACGAGAAACCCCCAATGGCCCGCCTTGTTTTCATGTGATGTTTTCCACAGTTTCCTGCAGATTTTCTCTTAAACAAACCCGTTGAACATGTTGAATGTGTGAGATGTTATCCAGGCAACCCATCTGAAATCAGCAACCCATCTGAAGGTCGTCCACCACAGGTGAAATCAGACCTGAGGAATTTCAGCACCTACCTGTGGTCACCCGATGAAGTGGAAATGATGCGCGCCGTTGGAAATCGACGTGCGAAGGAGCTGACGGAAGGTAGGGAAGATGGACACTTAAAGCAGGAGGTCTTTCAGTTCACTATTAGACCTGGCAACAAGAGAACTGAAGCAGTGATTGTTTTTGACTACCGTATTGTTCTGGGCTTATGTTATTTGATTTCCCGAAGGCTCACAATGAATTTGGTGCCTACAAGGTCTCATAATGTCTCATATATATCAGATGATGCCTACAGAAAATAGCGGGTCACATAGAAAGACGGGTTGCCACATGACTACCTTTTTGCGGTGATTTCAGTTGGACCTGAGCATTGCCACCTCAATAGGCCAGCGTCACCTGTTGAGGCCAGCATGATGAGCAGTGTTGGAATAGTTTGTGGAATAGATATGCGGCAGGTTGCACAGCTTCGCACACGTTTTGTGTTGGTGGCTCGTGATGCTCGAACGAGTCATCGTTATCAATGACCGACCTCACCTCGCAGTGATTATGGGCACTGTTTTCGGCCCACTTCTATCCGTTCGCTTGCCCGAAGGTAACAGTCTGCCAAGTGGAAAATCACCATGTTCAAACAGTATATTATCGAACTAAATGGGGCATGTTTCATAACAAACTCTAAAATTACATTAAATTATCAGAGGGCAAAAGTTGGTTTATAACCCCAATGGCACATTCCTGAAGAAATATTGTGAAAATGCAAACTCATTTCAGCAAAACCAGCAAACAAATGACACCACACAAGCACGATGAATACAACATGACAGAAACATGACAGAAACATGACAAAACAAATGACTGAAAAATGACAGGTAGGATTTAGGAATGACAAACAAATGACAAGGCAAATGACAGAAAAATGACAGAACAATGACAGAACAATGACAGAACAATGACAGAACAATGACAGGTAGGATTCAGGAATTACAACAAAAATGACAAGGCCAAATGAAAGAAAACATACAAAATAATTATTCCAGGATTCTTAGCCTGTGGCTGCCCAAGTTCTTCCTAACACTATATCTAGTTTGTTATCTCTGCCGTGCCATAAAACCATACTCAATTCACCTAGTGAAGTGTTCACCAACTTAGCTATGGTTCCGGGGCCACAACTGACATTCATCTTTGCCTGAATGTGTGATGGGCTGTCATTGTGCAATTTCCCTCTACAAAAGCCATATGAACATGTTGCGGGCTATGAATGCCAACCGAGGATTTGTTTCATGCCCTAGCCTTTCTTTTGCCTCAGGAAAATCGGTATCCTATGTTTTCTAACTGAACACTGCAATTTTCCAGCCAACCAGAAGATTCCTGGAGGGTAGTATCCTGAAGATGTTCGTGTTAAATCAGTCTTTTTTGCTGCTCATCATTCTCGTACAATTTTGGTGGGTCAAAAATAGAAAAAACATATTTCTTGCTGCCAAAAATATATTCTCTACCCATTCCTGCTGGGAGGATAACCCAAGGAATCCCTTTCAACGGGTTGGTTCAAGGGAAACCTACAGAGAAACATATTGTTTTTACATATGTTCACCAGCAATTATAGGGGGTCCCCATGGTTTCCTGCAGATATTCATTGAAAAAGTCAACAGCGCATCTCTTCTCCCCTGGGCAAAACCCAGGAGCTTTATCGGCGAGGTGCCTCATTGTCTTGGCAGCCGCAGGACTCAAAGGAGCGCAAGGTGGGGATGAGTTGGAACCTCCATGGCGTTTACAATGGGAAATGGTGCGGATGTATGGTGGATGTATGGTGGATGTACCAGTAAGGTGATTTTTTGATGTTTTTTTTTTGGGGGGGGGGAAGGTTTACCAATATTGGGGAATACAATGGGATGTAATTTGATGATATTGGGATACATGGAGAAAAACACATCAAAACTAGTGGTAGAATGGGGTTACCTCAGGGTGATCGAATTGACATGGATAAGTTCCGCGGGCTTATCATCATCTTCCAGAATACAATGCCAATTTTAATATTGAGATTATATATATAAATATTATCCCTAATCATATGATATCATATGATCACTTTCCCCATAGACATCAATGAAACTCCCAAAAGCCTGGGAAGTTGACAATCCCACAAGGTGTCCCTCCAGTCTTCATGGCGGTTACAAACCAATTACATAAACACAATTGAGTATGGTTTCTTTTTGATATTTACCACACTAAGGAATAAACCAACCTTTGGACCCTTTGGATCCCTTTGGTAATTTGTTGGTTAGTTTTGTATATGGAACATGGGCCAATGTAGTTCCATGATGTGCCTGTTGGGTTGGTTTGTCTTTGGGCTGCGCGGCTGAAGTGTACGGTGGACAAACAAATCAGACACTGAACGCGGAGGAAGCTATTATATACAATCTGTTCAACATTGACATTGTTGATGTTGGGTTTTACTTGTTAGATTTCTGTAGGGTTTGATTTTTTGTAAGAATGGAAACCGCGAGAAAAAGCTTCGGAGAACTGTTCTTCTTCTTGGTGTTCCTCTTGATGTTTTTTTTCTTCTTCTTCTTCTTCTTCTTCCTATTTCTTGCTTTTCGGGGGTTGTGTTCCTCTTCTTTTCCTCTCCCCCGAAAATAGGCATCGCTTTATATTGACTCTGGTTACATGGTGTAGCAGCAGGGAGAATGACATGGGATGTCTCCAGCTTATATGGTTCATTGCATATCATGCACTATGTATCACAGTGAACATCTAAGTCGGTACTGAGCACCTCCCAAAAAGATAGAAACTTAAAACCCTATATATATATATTATCATTGTGTATATATATATAGTGTGTACTGTTGTATACGAGTGGTTATGTGCGATATCAGAATGCAAGGAGATTGGTGCCCCAATCTTCCAGGTGAAGCTGTGCACTGAGCTCTACGGATCCGAGGTGCAGAGACTTCAGATGGGCCCCACTCCAACTAGTAGGGGGGTGATCCAGCCAAAATGGGTTTCCAATGGTAGGCCTCCGAAAAAACATCTGTCAATTTTCCAGACGCCTAAAAAAAAGGCCCTTTGAAAAAACATGGAACGTCTGTGACATTTCGAAGCCTAGATGTTGTTGTTTCGATGATTTTTCTCATTGGTGGGTTTGTTTTGCGGTAGGTCCGGGCAGTTACGCTGTTTTTTATTGGGTGAATCGAGTCAGCCTCTGATTTTTTAAAGATTGGTTTATCTAATTACTGTAACCCGGGTTTGCTGAAGATGATTGTTTATTTTCCCGACAGATAATCCACTATTTGGGAAAACTAGAGGGAATATTCGGAATATCTTTCAATTTTGGGGGCTCCTTAAGCAAATCCAAGATTATTTGGGGGCAAAATCAATCGGAACCCTTAAATTTATTGAACATTATCCAGGCAATAAGCAAGGCATCCCACTTAAAAATTATGTTTTGATTCTCGGACTTGACTAGTCAAAAATTGACGCGCCCACTTGCACATCAGCTGGAGGGAAGACAAGCGAGTTAGGTCGGTCGTGTTTGGTGATATCCCTATTTGTTCACTCTATACCTACAAAATTATTTGTTACGTCTTTAGGATGGATGCTGCTATATTCCCATGTTTTCATGTTCCAAAGCAATACAGTAGTCCATTGAATTTAAGGATCCATAGTCCATGTGAAAAAGAGCACCTTAAACTGCCTTAAACCATTGAACACGTGACGACCCATCAACCAAGAATGGCCAACTGGTGGTTTGGGGCCCGTTGGTTTGCAATCGCCGGATTTGTCGATCGGAATTCTCACCATGGCCCTATGTTCTTCCCTTCATACACATATTTCAAACATGTTTTATGTAAATCTACCAGTTGATGGTGCCACTAGTCCCATTACATTCCAATATCCATCCCGATAAACTTGGTAAACTAGTCCCCAATATCCTCCACTCAGTCCGTGAATCCAAGAATCAATGAATAGTCCATGATCAAACTATTATGAATGTTAGATTATGCATGTTATGAACCAATCAATGTCAATCATATATTATCAACAAATGTTGGATGATGTTATCTTTTTTTGCTGTATATTATCCCAGGATTGTCCCATTCTTGGCCCATTATTCTTCCTGTGAAGCCACATAAAGCCACATAAAGCACCATATATCATCATTAAAGTCCCATCCCTGTTGATGATTAAATCCCACGAAATCACCGTTTTTAACAACCATCTAAAACCATTCAAGTCCATTCAATTTTTCAGCCCATTAAAATTAAAACCTTCAAAATTATAGTCGATCTCCCACATGAAACACTTCAATCACCGCAGATTTCGCCATGTAAAACCTGTGCCCACAGGCAGTCCAGCGCGCCGTCCAGCAGAACATCGCCGCGGCGACCGCCAGCGGATCCAGCGGATCCAGCGGCGCAGCGGCGGCGGCGTCAGCAGCTGCGGGCTACGTGGCGGGTGCGGATGCGGCGCCGGTACGGAAAACTCAGGAGATGGGAATCGAGATGGGAATTGGAGATGTAGGGAGTTTTTATGAGTTTTTTAGGGATAGGAATTGAGAATATAGAGAGATATAGAGAGGTTTGTTTTTTTGATGACAATTGGATACGCTTTCGGGCAATTTTTTGAAGATTTATGGGAATAGTAATGGGATAGTAAGGGGATGATCCACGGCCTCTGCTGGTATGGCCCCAGGTCAGGAATCATCTGGGATGGCATGGCTTTGTTTCAACTGGTGGTGTCAAGCCCACCCCGAGATGGGCTTTAACCAACATCAAATATATCATACTGGTGATTTAATGGTATTGATGGGATTATACCACCATTATATATGGCTAGTATCACCATCATTGGTGTATGGCTGGTTCTGGATGCAGGCCTTTTTTTCATGTGGAATAATGTATGAATTCACTATCGGAAGGAGTCCTGGTTTTTGCGAGTATATGTGCAGTATCAGATGGCTAATGGCAAATGTCAACCCCGGATTATAGACCCTCCGGTAATCAAACGTGGCAATGGAAATCCACTATTTATAGATGATTTTCCCAGCTATAAACCTCCATTTAGAGGGGTTTGCCAGCCACGTTTGATTACCGGAGGGTAACGAGTATTAAATTTGATTGAACAAATATACAAATAATGCTTTGTTTGATTCTGCGGGATCGCCCTGCAAAAGCGATAGGTGGATACTGAAATCGAACCGCAATTGAGCACCCCAGGGTTGACATGCCCACTGGGTGAGGTTTCAAATCATTCTATTTCAATTTCCTGGTGCCAGATGTTGGTTCTTGGCCTTTAGTACCCACGTTTTTGGTACCAAATTTTGACCCATGCCCATGTAGGAATTAAGTGGATGGGTCCAGTGCCCGCAGCTCGCAGGAGGGCCCCAACTGGTTGGATGACTGGACGGTGCCAACGGTACCGTTGCCGGTGCCCACGGTGCCCGTCACCGGCGATCTCTTGGACTGGTCGACTCGGTCGACACCGAAGCCATCGCCAGTTGTGCAGCATGGCGATCGGCAACTGGGCAGCGGTGTCATGAAACATGGCTGGGAAATCCCCTATAACAATCGTCTATAATATGTGTATACATATATATATATATAACATACATATATATATATATACAAATCTGTGTGTTTATAGCTGGGAAAATCATCAACTTCAACGGTGGGTTTTCCAGCAAACCACCTTTGATTTACCGGAAAGTCATATCCGAAAGGGGCGTGGCACGAGGTCACCACGCAAGGCAATGGGGAAAAAAACATACTGGTTGGAGAGTAAGAAGCCAGATACCCTCTGGTGAACATACAAAAAGCTGTTGAAAATGGCCATTTATAGTGGATTTTTCCATTCGACATTGTGATTTTCCATAGTTATGTTAGTTTATCAGAGGGTATCTCGGAGTTTTTTTTTGGTGAAGCCACTTCTTTGTTGTTACTCTTGATTTGGGGATGATCAACAAAAGTTCCCTCAAACTGACTCCACATAGAAGAGTTGTCCTTTGGAACTGGCTTTGATCCACCAGAATTGGTTCTGGCTGGCAGCTATAGGCAACCTATGGTGGCGCCAGCGAGTAAACCAGTGGATGACCTGCTAGACATCTTCGGCGATGCCCCGCTAGCGCCGGGTCCAGTGCCCAGCTGCGGCATGCAGGCGGAGCGTGAAAAGGACTTCTGGGACTCCGTCACTTGGAAGCACGAAACGTTCGTCTTTTTGTTGTCCCAAGAACTATAGTTACATCCCACATAAACCTAGTTAGTTAGGCAACTTTTAAGTCGACTTAGCTATCTAGGGTGCCTCAGCTTGTACGTGTATTTTGGAAGATCTCCATGTGTATACTTAGATCATTTCCTTGGGAAGCCATGGGTTGTCCATATCTATGTTTATTTTCCCCAGCGTAGCTGTTTTGAATGACTGGAGGCCTGTTTGGGATCATAATCCCAAGCAGTTTTCTCCATTTCTGAGAGTATCATTGGGTCTGGCTGTGTTGGTCCATGGTTTTGGGGCATCAATGTTTCGCAACATCCTCCGAATGGTCCCACCACGAATTAGCAAACCTCGGTTTATTATGTAGGTGGTTCACCAAAAGAGTGATAATTGTCTACTACAATACCTTGATCCCAGCCCAGTTAAACAGCCATAAACAGCCTAGAAAAAACCGCCGAGAGAATTGTAGAGAATCCAACGGCCGCCAGGGCCAGGGCTTATCGTGTTTCGTCCCGGCTTGGATCGAGGTGAATTGGGATGAACTTCTTGGCTGAGAATGGAACCAATGGAACCCGAAAACCCCAACCGAGTCCCTGGCCCTATCTGGTTCAGGCTGCAATCTGTACAGGAACTTCAGCCGACCTTCGCCGGAAAAGGATGAAAAAGGGGGGCGGATCCGTGATGGGCGCTGTGTTTTTGGTTGGGTGAAGAAACATAGTAATGTTTTTCCCAGCTATAAACCTTCATTTACATGGGATTTTCCATTGCCATGTTTGATTACCGGAGGGTATGTTGACTTCAATTGTGGAGCTTGAAGGTTGGCAGGGCATGTGTTTTTTTTTTTGACCAAAGGGTTTCCAGACTCATATGGAACTCGAAAGAAGCCAGTTGAGCAGGCTGAATGACAGTCCATGTGGTCAACGGCTGTGATGCAGAAGGCATGACGATGCCAGAGGAATCAAGTTTTGGTGACATGGGGTGTCCTAGATCTTCGACTATGTTCGGCCGGTTTTGGCTTCCAGTCCGTAGGCGCCCACAAAATTGACATCAATATGACATGACATCATCATTCATCTCAAAGAGCACGAGTCGATTTGCGAAGAGTTTCTATTCACCCAACCTATCAGCCATTTTCCGCCTAGGGGTCACTTCATCACTTCATCATAAACGAAACTGACACCGTACTGGTTGGGCAGAGGGCACCAAAGGATCGCTTGGGGCGCGGGTGATGCGCGTGGCCTGATGCTGCTGTACTACAACAAGAGCTTCTTTTGGCTGTTGGTGGAGCGGCGTGGGAGCGTTTTCTACCGACCCTTGGCGGGAAGATGCGGGGAGGGCGCGAACGGCAGGGCGGAAAATTGTGGAATTTCACAGATGTTCTGAGGTTTTGTTTTGGGGTTCAGAAAACCGCTGGTGTGGTTCATGACGAACGTTAAATTTCTCAAGCGTGTCACTGCTTGCTACAGTCATCAATTGCTGCTTATGACCTTGATGGAGCAGTTTGGACATGGAAATCATAAGAAATCATGAAGATGTAACCCTGGTGCTCCAAATGCCATCTGAGAAAGTATTTGATGATATTTGATGTGTTTGGACATATTTGGACCCCAAAAATCAACTCCAAAAGTCGAAGGATGTCGAAGGTGTCTGGAGCTGTAAAATCATGAACTTCTGGAGGGATTCTAAGATGTCTACGCCAAGCGAACAAGCGAAGCCCAACGCTCTTCACGCCCAGTGTGGAGCCCAGCGATGAGTTGTGACCGAAAAATCAGAATTTCCCTTGACCCCAGGACCCCCAGGACATCAGACGGTACATACGCCTCAAGTTGGAAACGTAACTATATGATCTAGAATCTAGAGTTGAATTACGGTGTGTATATATATATATTACATTATATTACAGTTTATAATTCTAAACTGTATTAAACATATTAAAACATTTTAACAATCTAAACATGTAGTGTCTTACAAGAATACAAATCACTGAACCAGACTTCATATTGTAAGGATAAATTGTCGAAACAATCAGTTACACTACCTCTGTTTGGTCACAGTTCTGGAACACTATCATCCTCTTGTTGCATAACAGTTGAATCCCATGCGGTCCTATCATAATGCTATCATAATCTATCATTATATAATATTTTGTCATGTGTAGATTAGCCAAAGATCCATCAATGGTCAGCTTTTAGCCATAAAACAATAATAATCAATGATATTATGTCCACAATTATCCATCATACATCAATTGATATCTGGAGAATCCATAATTCTCCATCATAAGCTAAAAACATGGGGATAATCATAACAATTAGCCAATGATTATCCAATATCCCCATGTTTTTGTTGTTCCCTTCATGGCTTGGCCCAGGATGTGATTCGCTGCTTGGGGGCATCCTGGTGGCAGGCCTTGGGGTACTGGTCCAATGGTGGCACCTCGGACGGAAGCGATTTTTTGAGGCGACGTCCCGCTTTTGCGGAGGACCATTTTACCATCAGAAATGCTAGGTATAAACCATGAAAACATATGAAAACATATGGTCCATGAACTATGAACCATCAAACATATGGACCATATGGATGACCAGAACCACCAGAAATTTTCGGAGTTGACATGATTGAACATGATGCAAAATCATCAACGGTTAGTTTGGTTTGAAGCCGCTTAGTTTACTATGGGGAACAACACGCATCAAAACTCGTGGGAATTTCCCAATACTTTATGGATCATCTTAAAGAATCATCTTTAGTATGGACCATGTTTTTGCTGTATATTGGGATTGGAAAAAACTAACTAATAGTTTGTATAACGGGTACTCGTTGATCTGTCAGTCTGTTAGTAGCCATTTATTTTGGGAATTTTATGTCTCCACAACATAAATGGGATATAACTTAGAACCAACAACCTGAATTCCCAAGCCTGGATGATTGGGATAGTTCATGGTGATTGAAACGTCATTTATCTTGTCCGCAGAAGGTTTTGTATGGGTATCTTTTTGACACTGACTGACACTGACCAGGTAGATCATTTAGCAGCGGCTAATCCCATTTGCCTTTTCTTATATATATATATATATTATATCTGTGCGTTTGTGTGTGCACATACCGTATATGTATATGTGTCGTCTACCTAGTGGATTTAAGTGACCAAAGTGGGTATATAACCCCAGCAACAAATGTCAAAACCTTGGTAGTGTAGGTTATAATACAACCTACGCTACCAAGGTTTTGACATTTGTTGCTGGGGTTTGCCAGAAATTATCTGCATTCTGTACCGAAACATGGGCACAGACAGCAACTGTTTGGGAGCTAACTAACAAAATGTTTGGTTTTGACACTATTTAGCATCTTTTTGAGTGCACCATCAAAACGGCGGAGGTAAGGAGCAAATTGAGAAGGTAGGCAGCAAAATTGAGGCTTGAGGTAGCAATATGTGGGGATTGAGCAGCCAAAACATAATTGATGTTAAAGCGGGAACCATTGTGATCTAGCATTTAGCTATCGATAACACAGGTGCTGATCACCCCAGAACGGGGTAAACCGACTGGTGAACGTTGAGTATATAAATTATAGCACATAGGCACATAGGTGTTTTTTTCAGCACAGAATTGTTGGCCATCATCAGCTAGATCGAGCTGTTATTCATTGTTGCACAGCCTCTTCTTCGGCCGAGGCTGGACAGCGACTTCGAGATATCCCCCAAAATATTTCACCACTATGGTCTCTTGGATTTGCGGTTGAAACTGTGAAAGGTTAATAGGGTTTGACCTGCCAGCATCTGTGCTGGACATACATATTTATATAATTATTTATTTATTTGTTTTATCTATATATATATAGACATAGATAACACATAGATATAGATATGTACAGCTATATGCAGTCCATACCCCACAGTAAAATGGCCAGTTTAATTAGTGGGAAAAGGATGATTTACTTCACGGTAATCAACGATGTTGCTTGGAAATGCGGTCGCAACCATCATTCAGTAATTTGTCTTGGATCACCATGATCCATGCAAAAATCGATGCTAGATTCAATGTATCATTGGCCACCGCAACTATCATCATCAATCTTCCCCCAAAAAACACACATCATTCAACGTCATCACACATCATTCATTTAACGGACATCATTAAGCACAACTAAACATCACCAAAAGACAATCACGATTGAACACCGTGAATGCCCATTAACGTTGAAACATCCCATACAATCAGTTTATGGTGTTTTCAATCATTTTTGGTTGTTTTTTCATCCACCTATTTGAACATTCAAAAATCCCTTTAAGAAAACCACCAAATTTGAATCAACCAAATCTCCAATTGAACATTAAACGCGTGTTACATCACCATTGGATCCTATTGGATCCTATTGGATCCCATTTGAATCCTTTTGAATCTGCAGAACCCCATTAAATCATGTGAAAACCCATCAAAAATCACCATGGTTCTCAAATCCGATGAACTCACCATGTTTGGTGAGTAAAAGCCACTCCCAACGGTGAAAAACGGCCCCCCCCAGGCTTCCAAGCCTTGGGTGCCGGCGTGACCTTTTCCATCGTCTTTCGCACCCAATTGGCCTGGAACCGCTACTGGGAGGCGCCTGGAACTTCCCCCCGTGAGATCCATGAAAAATGCCAGGAAATCCATGATGACTGGGTTTTGTTCATGGGATTTTAAGTCAGAACATGTTGGATTCAACCATGAAAATCGGTGGTAAAACACCAAGCAACAAAACATGGGATTTAGTCATCAACAATAAGGTGATACCAACTGGATGGCTAGTACAACTTCATCGTGTGTTTCTCCTCACAACTGCCATGACGAGCCAATCATCACAGACTGTGTTTGCCCAGGACTTTACAAGTGTGTTTCTCAATGCATCAATCAAAGACTAGGACTAAGTACATGTAACATACAGATTCATATGTACATGTGTTACATGTGTATATAATATATATATATATATATATTTTTTGCCTACGGCGCCATTAACGACCCCTGCGTTTTTGGCATCTTTTGCTGATCGGAGACAAGTTGCTCTTGAAATTGATGCATGCACAACTGACGTGACG
>Ga0126342_10006045_pt1 | contig 21344 bp, 23 predicted proteins | sample Cyp1metagenome_FD_92528 | JGI IMG/M metagenome (GOLD analysis project Ga0126342, IMG submission 92528) | Coral microbial communities from Lord Howe Island, Old Settlement Bay, Australia - Cyphastrea 1 metagenome | ecosystem: Host-associated > Invertebrates > Cnidaria > Coral ...
CAGCTTGATGAAGCGCCAATGCATCGACTGCCATAGAGTAGGCGAACCCTGAACCATTATTCCCTTCGGGTATGTGGGGAAGGGGGAGCCGAATGGCATGTTTTATGTACATAGGCGTAATTCGAGTAGCAGAACCAATCTAATTCAAAGTTCCCTCTCTCGTGTCCGTGGTTCGAAGAATACCACGGGCATGGGGGGTGTCAAAGGGAACTAAACACTAGGACACTTGGGATATACATACCTAACTGTATATCTGGACGCCGTACTGGCTCAAGTCCGTGTGCGAGGAAAAGGATCCGAGCTGCGCTTGCCATGCATCATCAGTGCCCGGCAATACTAGCATAACAGGTATCGCAATTGATAACTACATCCAGAACAAGGATTCATTTGTTCACATATATATACACTGTATATGTATATATATATATATATAATATGCAGATGTAATAGTACATTTAGAATAGCTAGCGTATACAGATATATGTGTGTCGCTGGATGATTTGACGAACATTGTATATTTTTTTGGAGAGACGCCTTGGTTGCCTTGGCCCTGAGGTGCTGGATCGGCTATTATGGGGCTCCCCCCTGCGCCGACTCGTCCCTAAGACCAAGATGGCTGGGGATTTTTCAAAACCATGGACCAGTCACCCAGGTGGTTGGGTGACCAGTGACAACCCCACTTTCCACAATTGAAACTTTTTTTGAATCACGCAGCCAGGGGTAACTGTAGATGTTCCATTTTGTCAATGGGTCTTTCAGGACCCTAAAATGGAGGTACTGTATATGTGGTCGGTACCTCCAATGAAGTAAGGTACCTGAAATGGCCCTTGATTTTGGGGATATCACCGAATTTGTCCCTTCAATGGGCAGGATTACCACCAACTTGCGTGAATCCCATCCCACAACCTCCCATCTAGTCTTCAGAATACATATAGTCTACTTGTGTGATTTTTCTGGGATGACAAGGGCACTATAGACTATAGAGGCTTTTCACCGATTTTCAACCAATACACATTGGACATTTGGTCGCAAAATCTCACCGAACCCAGGGAAACCCCGGCGAACCGCAGTTTTCAGGTTTTTATTCCTGCACACGAACCGCCTGGTGAAAGTCAAAGACGGCCATACCTGGAAGGAGACCGATTTGCTCTCAGCACCTTGGACAAGGTGGACACAAAAAATGGGCTTTCCGTTGGTGAATGGTGGATTTCATCCCAATCAACTGTATAGTAAGCACCAAGAACCAGCTATGAAACACCATACTATTGGTTAGAGCTCCCTAGTGGCAACATGGATGTAGCATGATATAGCTACATATGAATTGTAATTGCACATATGAACCCGATCATATGAATTATATACTGTATTGGGCACTAACCAGGCCACAATTGTGCACAACAAGAGAATCCTACCAACTACTGTATACCCCCTTAAATTGTAAGCCGCTGGACGCCGCTTGGTTCCAAGGTCCCCATTCTTGGATGGTGAACTCCCAAATCACATTGAATCAGGGTTGCTCCAACCTGTTATAGATCAATTGTAGCTACAAGTTTTTTTTCCGTCATTTTGCATACCCAATTTACCCCCCAAACGTACCGGTGTTTGGAGCACCCCTTGTTGACTATCAAGTGAAGACTTCTTTTTGGTTGAATCATATGGATTACTGTGTCAAGTATGATCAAGTGGAATCAAGTGGAATCAAGTGGAAACAAGTGGAAACAAGTGGAATCAAGTGGAATCAAGTGGAAACAAGTGGAAACAAGTGGAAACAAGTGGAAACATGTCAACCAGCAAATTTACATCAATTCAGGCTGGATTTTTCATCACGACCTCAATCCGGTGGAGTCCCCAGGCCTGGAATGCCCATCCCATTCCCAAGTGGCCGCCACGGATGCCGCCCTGCGGTCCGGTCAATCCGGAAGGCGCGCCGGTGGTTTTTTGGAAGCAACCAACAAATGGATGTGGGTCAAAATGGAAGACCGATGTGGGACCACAGATGTTAGTCTAGTTTAGTATTAACCATCCAATTTAATTGGGGTACCTAATTTTGACCCATACCCAAATGGTCGTTTTCTTAAGATGAATATGATGAATAGACCTTGGCCAAAACTCGGAAACACGATGGGAATTGATAGAGGATTTTTTGAATCGATTCATCATGATGATTGATGTTACTGTAGATGATATCAGAGAACAATATAGATAACATAGATACAATCTTATATATATATAATATCTTATACGAATCATAACGTATCATCATCACCAACCGCGGGTTGATACGATCACCCTTTGAGGGGTCCCGAAAAGTGGAAGAAAGTGGGCTGGGGCTGGGGCTGGGAAAATCACGGCTTGGACTATTTAAGGTACCTTTGAAATATCCCAGGATATATGGGTTATGTATCAATGTATCATTACTGGTTGGTGGTTTGGAAGATGAATTTTATGATTTTCCATATATTGGGAATAATCATCCCAACTGACTTTCATTTTTTTCAGAGGGATTGAAACCACCAACCAGATTATTTATTGATATTTACTGTATATATATTGGTTCATAGCATTAGATTATTGTCCTTGATATTTATTGAGTTGATGATAATTATCGAATATACATTATAAATTATGTCATGATATATGATTACTTGTCGCAAAAATTAACAATGGGGGGCACCTCTTTTCTATCAGTGGGAAAAGTCTAGGGGTATGTCGCAACGCCAGAAACCCACAAGTGTGTGGCTCCACAAGTGTGTGGCTCCCATTTAGTGGAAATACCTATATAGTTGATTGCTGAATGTATTTGAATTTCATCTGGCTCCAGAGGACTATGAACCACAGGCTTTTCGCAGGCTGGACTGCTGCTAGAGATGTGCTCCAGAGATTTGTTCTGACCGATTTCGACTTCGCGGATGCACTGCAGATTTGGCGTCGTTTTGTCGAGCGATTTCGGCACCTGTAGGAAAACATGATGTCAGATGGCATGGATATGTTTTCAGAAGTTTGCAATGAGCAAAGGCACCGACCATTTGTATGCAGCAGAACGAATTCGTCTGGCTCCGTTTCGATTCAATCATTCTATGGACACCTGGATGGCAGCATCAGTAAAGAAAGGATCTACAGCCACGGACATTGACGTGAATTCTTATGCTCCCAGCACCGCATCGTCAGTCAGATGACTTCGCCTGACTAACCCCAGCTTACCTTGCTTTGCTGGAGTGTATGATAATGATCGTCATAAGATGACGGGCAGTGTTTCCGCCGATGACGGGCAGTGTTTCATCTACTGCGATGGTGATGATGATGATGATGATGATGATGATGCCAATGCCAACTGACGCACTTTGGTCGGTGGTCTCAAACCTTTTTTCGTTTTCCCTCATCATTGTATATCATTGTATCTCTTGATAAGTATAATAACAAATAATCCCCCCCGTCATATCACCCGCCATGCGGGCTCCCAAATTATTGGATCCATTACTCAACCATGATTTCTAGGCGGGTATTTTGAATACTTGAGGGCTGGGGGAAAGGGATTTCTCAAAGTTTTACTTGGATGACCACCCAACGAATCGTAGTTCAGTAACCAGCTATAAGTTACTGTATAAGTTATAACCAAACGATGTACAAATCAGGGGCTGAGCGCGAAAAATGGGTTTAATATCCATAATCCATCATAATCTCAGCATCCAGTTTATGGGCAAATTTGCAGCAAACCCTGAGTTTGTAGGTAAAATCCAGGGTTTCCCATGGTTTCCCATGGTTTCCCTGTAGATTTTCTGATATTTTCCCGATTTGGTCCCCTACCCAACATCGCTGTCCATCGGCCAGCTGGCGATCCGACCAACATCGGAGATGCTTGGGCCCGGATGCCAAGGCGTTACCTCGGGTTACCCAATGAGAACCCAAAATTACGGCGGATTTTTTCACAGCAAAATTATATACAGGCAAAGACACCAAGAAAAGAACGGGATGTAGCCAACCAAATGTGATTTCATCCACCAAGCAGCATGGCCCACAACACAACAGATGGACTAGTCACTAGTCATTCTTTAGGATCTAAATCCTATATGGAATCATGGAGGTTACCCAAGGACTTGCGAATTGTTGTCACTTCATAACCTGATGTCGAACTTGTATAATATAGAATAATATCACGTACCACCTCGGGAAGTATTTGGGTTGTACAGTGCTGGTGAGTCTTGCTGGAATCATCTTGAATCACATGTGTTTTGGTGGTCAAAGAGTGATTGGACCCAATTGAAGGTGGTCAAACGTCTTTATCAATGCCAGGCATTGTGATCGAACAGTCTTCGATCGTTTTAGGGACATGGGACCCGCACTTGAAAACCTCTGCAACATTGCGGTAAGGTTCTGAACCAGGGTTCCAGCTTGAGACAGCTTCAATATCACCTCAACATGTGAAACCCCAGTTGGTTGTTCCAGTGGTTCATTTTTAGGCACTGCCACGGGGCAACACAATACCTCGCCTCCCAAAAAAGCAGGGTATCTAATGATCGAAGGATCACTGAACTCAGGTCCCAGTGCACATCCACGTGAACCCGGGCTTGGTGGGGCAGTGGGCACGGCAATGTACCCGTGAATACCGGCCGTACCCTGGAGAGATCTTGTGCAAGAAGCCGGAGGACCCAGTGGGTTTCAGGATGCTAAACTGGATTAATGTATATTAATGTATATTAATGTATAGATGTGGTAAAGCCAATAAAAACACATATATATATATAAATCATATAATCTACCTCCAGTGTTGTAGGATTTCTGCCTGTTTCTGGTGAGCTCGGGGATTTTATTTGTTGAGCCTCCGTTGAACTAGCCTTAACAGGGATGGACCATGGCTAGGCCCACCGTTGGCAAAAGGTCCACATTCCATGCTTTCCGTTTGGGGGGTATGTAACATATGTAACAAGGGATTAGTAGTGTGAAACGATGCAACCTCCAGCAGACATGGCTCATGATGCGGAAAGCATACCGGTGGAGGGCTTTGGGCTTCGGAAACATCTGTTTTTTGAGCGAAACCAACTTGATTTGGTCGTTTTCAGGGTCTGAAACCATATGTTTTTTTTTAGGTTGACATTGACAATTTCGACCCGTACCCTACAGATTCCGCATTGATTACAGGTGGATCATTCCTGTTATAAATGGTCGGCAACATAATTTCATCAAGTATCATGCTACCCTCATGCAGGAGGGTATTTTGGAGAATATCGGACGATTAGTCACAACAAATCAAACATCTCATATATGATATATCATCCAATAAGCATCCTCCAATGAAATATGCCTGGTATGCTCCTGTGGCAATCATCCATCCACGAACAGGAGGGTAGCCATCAGTTGATGACTCAAATACATCATTGGAGGGTTCATAGAGTTTTTCAGATGATTTCCATTTTTATAGGGGTTTAATACGGTTTAGACCATTTATGTTCCAATCTTTCTAAGTATGAAGTCCATTGAGGTTAGTAGTCAAGGATTGCCCAATCGAAATATGTGTTTCAATCTAAACCTATTTATTTTGCACTTCCAAGAATTGTATGGACCATTTGCAAGGTGATGCCCCCCCACTGATGTGTCTATAGTTTTGTTTAGCACTAACTATAGATATATCATGGATTATCATGATATATCTAGCATCACTGAGATATATCATAAGTTCTTAACTTGGACTTATTAACCTATCTATATATATATAATACAAATATATCTCGTAAAGTTGGTCTATGTTGGTTTATACCCCCCCCAAAACCCTGGCCAGACCAACTTCACTAGCCTTCGAGGGGCCCTTTATAGCGCCAGGTATAAGATCGAACACGCGGTGGGCGCCGGACACTTCACACGCGCCTATCTGGCCACCGACATCGAGAGCAACACCAAGGTGGGGAAATTGGATGGATTTCATGGGATTTTTGGAGCAAAAAACGTCGATTTTGCCAGGAACTATTGAGGATTCAGCATAGTTTCACCTGCAAAAATGTAGGGACTTGGGTAGAAAACACTGTGATTTTGTCTTTGTTTTTTTTGGCAAGGGAAAGTCCTTTGTTTTTAGATCAATGAAGGGGGTGCTCTCACTAGTCCAAATTCAATCGTGCATTTTCTAATCGCTATGGGAGGGTGGCTACATGTCAAGAGAGGTTCTGGGTAAATTTTCAGTGGGTCAGTATCATTCACTTTCTTACATCTTATTACATCTTATTACATCTTAGTACATCATATTACATCATATTACATAATACATCATATTAACTTACATCATAACAATTCATAACAAATCCTATTGCTGCACATTTGGGGACATCTTTGCCCGGCAGTTGCGGTCACGGTCACTGACCTTTTTCCTTGGGCGCCGAAAAAGGTGGTCACTTGTCATCCCAGGTGTGTATCAAGCGACACGGTGGTCTCACAGTGGAACTGATGACCGAAGCTTGTCGCGGCGTCGCGGGTTCCGGTAGGAACTCACCGGTCGTTATAATGTGAAAAAATGGTATTAGTCTGGGTAAATTATAACGACCTCTCTACGACCTCACTGGAAATCATGGTTAGTAAGGGAAATCATCCCCAAATAGCCTTAATTCAGGTTAGTGAAATATTATAATTTACCCAGATTAATAGGATTTAACCATGAACAATGGTGGTTTAATGGTATTTAATCAACAAGAATGATGATTTTAATGGGATTTGTATATATCATGTGGGTAAAACAATGCCATAAACTACCCATGACTGGGAATGGTAAATATACCACCTATAAACATGGTGATCTGGGGGATGGTTTTATGATTGTTTTAACCACATTAAAAGGTTAGGTTGCTGGTATCTCAGATGGTTGCCGTTCTGACAATCTTAGATGTGGTCACTACAAATGTGATGCTCGTAGGATGCTATGTCCAAAGTTGTTATAACGAATAGTAGCCTCCATGGTCATCTCGAGTACAACAACGGCAAGAGGCTTCTCACTCTGCTACTCATTGATTCCCAACAAACTGGTAGTTTTAATGGAATATTATATATATATACATACCATATATCCCCACAAAAGGTAGCTTTTATTGTAAAGCAGCTTCCCAACCTCTGGTCTTCTCATGAGGCAGCACTAGATCCCAGTGGAATTCCTAGAGTTGGACTGCCAGAGGAAAATCACATATATATATAATATATATATACATATAATATATATACATACATATACACGGTATATATATATACTGGTTGGTGGTTTGGAACATTTTTTATTTTCCATAATATATGGGATAATCCTTCCCATTGACTAATATTTTTCAAGATGGTTAAAACCACCAACCAGTATATATATAACATCCAGTTGTATCCCCATGATATCCCCATGACATTTTCCAGTTGAACTGCCCGTAGCTTCATCCCTCGGCTGAAGGACTTGTTGACCATTAGCCGACGGATCGAATCGGTGGACCCCGAGTGCACCATCTTTTCGAGGCGAAGACGGAGGGACGCTGCGGATGCCCCGGTGGTGCCGGCCCTCCAGGGAGGGACCGTTTCAAAAACGACGAAGATGGCGGTGGGAAAATGGGAAAATCTCAATGGGACAGAAATGCAAGTTGCATCACGCTAGATTTTTTTTTTTTTTTAACATTGCTCATACATAACTCATACGCCAATTGGAATGCAATTTGCCAATATGCACCTGTACACATTTGTGCGTATGAAAGATTATACATAGATCTCACGAGAGACGCTCGTAGGTTGATTGAGGCCTTCTTCGACATGGTGCCTGGGCTTTGCAAGAGCTGAGTATGTCATGCTTTACTGGGATACAATTGGGATATAATGGGATTTAATTTGGATACATAACCAACAACAGTATATTACCATCCATTACCCCCAGTTGTGGCCATTAACATAGGGAATATGACGATAAACCGCTGGGCACATCTGGTGATTCTTGGGTAAACCCTGATTTTTTTTTTTGCCATCAATGGGATGCCCATTAACCAGATAAGAAGCTCAAGAACTTATGTTTGCAGGACATCCAGCCATGTAGTCGAGTGGCCATGTTGCCTGCCCGGAACACAGAGAAAAGCCAGTAGAGATACAGTATCTAACCAGCAAAACTTTGGGGATAGCACCCAAAGTTGGCGAATCAACCGTATCTAATTGGTGTTTTTTTTTTGATAGTGTCAACCCTGGATTTACAAACCCCGAACGGCGGTTCTTTTTTGGGGGTTTACTTACAGATGGGTTTGTGTCGAAATGGGGGATACCGCGAAATTGTCAATTCTATGTTGAAAACGATCATTAACAACTATGATAATTTGGTCCGAGATTTTCACACAAACCAACGTCGTGTTTCCTTTTCCATCATTTTTGTGATATTATTTCACCAGTCACAGGTTCAAAATTGGGCTTGCAATGGACCCGCAGGTTTGACGCACAATATACTAAACCAATCTAAACCATTCAATTTGGGTGGCGTCATAAAGTTTCTATGAGTCATATGTGCCCAAAAGTTCTTATTGCTTATATTATTATATTCATATACATTCAACTTCTGCCTGCCTGGTCAAGGTCTGTCAAAGTTAAGCTCGTGACTGTGGGTATTGAAAATAGCAACATCCAGGATCCAGCATCCAAGATCATCTAGCATCCAGCATCCAGCAAGTGATATTTGTGTCACACCATGGTAGCATTTTTTTCCAGGTCGGCTACACTGTGGAGACGCTGATTGAAGGTCGAAACTGCATGGAATCTTGGACGGGTGATGGGAGAAGTGGCCAATCATACGGGCTTCTTAAGGGCTTATTAACCAACAGCAAATGATAAGGGCTTATTAATCATCTACTGTTGGTTATAATATATATATATATATATAACTAACTATATATACATTGGGATACTGGTTTCAACACATTGTTTATTTTCAAGCCTAGCAATCGAATGATGAGCCCAGCTGTCATATATTTTTCAGGTTGAAGCTACCAACCAGACATGGTTTCGGTAAGAACTTTGATTGCCACAAGAACCAGAAGTGGGCTGCCAGCAATGGACAATGAATTTCAGGCCCAGAACACCTGTAGAGTGTGGCCCATGGATTGTGGATGTCACCATTCCATGGACTTTTTGTTCTGTACCCAAGCTTGATTTGGAGCCCAAATGGCAAATTCCGTTTGATTCCGTTTGTTTTTTTTAGAAATAGCGAGATGTGTTGGGTTCAACACATTTTTTCCCCAAAAATTGTGGTTGTTCTTTCACCATGTTTTCCACGGTCAGCGCTGTCGTTGACGAACATGACGGCCATTCTTGGCCAAAAACTTCTGCGCTATTTCGCCGCGGCTTCTCATTATCAATCGCCCTTCTCTTTCGGGGGACAGTTTACCCATGTTTACCCAAAAAATCCGAAAAATAGTTCATCCTATCTAGCGTTTGTGAAATCTTATCATATAAATTCATATAATATAGGTTGATCAACCCATGCTTGCGTCCATATTTGGTGATGAATGCCAACTCAGCATTGCTGGTGCAGCCATTATGGATGTAACAACCTACAATCTACGGATGTCTACGGGTTATATCAGCAGGTTTTTCGTTGCAGATGATCATCCAATACACATCAACTGTGTCAATATGCCTAGGGTCCACCCTTTTCCGAGGGTACCACATGCAGGCCCCATTCATCCACGTAATTTAGCTGGGAATTGTATTTTAAGGATTTTTAAGGTACTTTTCTGTTTCAGAAACACTCAAGTGCATGTTTCTCGAAATTGGGATGCACCTTTTCAATGAAGCGTTTCCCTGTAACCATGACCCCACGAGTAACAGGACGCATTTGTATATATTTGTATATATGTATGTATATATGTAATTATATATTATAGCCCATTATACCCCATTCTATCCGCCATAAAATCTGCTTGCGTTTCCATCCAATAGCCGCCGGACATTTGATGTATATTCAATAATTTATAGTTATGTTCCCATTATATCCCCACAAAATTCTAGATCTTCTCTCCCCCCATCGAAGCCGTTGAGTTTTTCCATGAAAAAACCATTCGAAGTGAAATTTCCGCTGCAGGAAATTTGTCGAACGAATCACCAACACTTCAAAGACATGGCCAACCTCCGCACCGTGGCCATTGGCTGCTTGCGTGGCCTGGACAAGCTGTGCCAGGCTGGGGTGGTGCACTGCGACATGAAGGCGGGGAAAAGCTGGGGACATCATGGAAGAGGTGGAAATGTGAGGTCTATATCTATATATATATATGATTATATATATAGATATTATACGTAATTATATATATAATATGTATATATATATAATATGTACATATATATATATATATATATAATATGTATATATATATGACGGCCAGTATATATATATATGTATTCGTATGTATTAGATGTTGAGAATTATATGATATACTGTACTGATATGGTATCCTCGATGGGTATAGTGCTGTTTCCTGAAATTTGGATCCATGGTTCATGGAGCTATGAGCCAAGTGTGATAAGGCATTGATTTTGGTTGTGTGATTGACGATGGTCAATGACAGTTGAGGATGGCCAATGATGCTTTAAAGGAGATAATGATAGTTCCGTGATAGGTAGCTCATGTTACCTGTCTTTACCATTTTTTTTGCTAAGATTGGGATGATCTCGACATTTTTTGATCTCAGTTTTGTTGCTGAAAAACCACGCCGTTTTTTTTGTTTGTAGTTGGTGCTATCAACACGTTGAAAAATCACGATTTTTCATGGGGATTCAACAGCCCATTTCAGTCCCAGTTAGATGTGGATCCATCGAATCAGGAAGATCCCACTGATCTGCTGGGTAAATTTCATCACGACCTCACTGTTCGAGCCCTGGAAATCATGGTTAGTAGGAGGAATCATCCCCAAATGGCCGAAGCATTCAGGTTAGTGAAATATGATGATTTACCCAGATGAATCATATAATTTCTTAAATGCCGTTCCTTCGCCATGTTTTCGAATGGGAAATCTAAACACGCGTCAGCGAAGATCTACACCGTGAAACCGCAGGCGGACAACTTCATGTGGACCAAAGGTCCAGATGGCCACACGGTGGTGCGCATCGTGGACTTCGGTTGCTTGGCATCTCCGAGTTCAGTCCGCAGTTGCAGAAAGCGTTTCGTTGAAATCACCATAAAATCACCATAAAATCGCCATCAATGGGTGCTATAAACCATCAAATTACATATAGGTTTATCATGGTATTAGCGCATTGCACTACAAAACAGTAGCCTGGATTTTGTCCGGACATTGGTGAACTATCTCCCTTTGCATCCACACTTTTCCCAGCCGCTTGTATGACGCATGAAAAAATGCCTCTTGCCAATGACCATCTGCCACAATGAAAATGGTTACGTTTGCGTGTCCATAGAATTCCACAATCCACATATCATGGTGGGTTGATGTTGGTTGAAGGTCCTTCATTTTTGTGAAAAATCCTCGATTTCTTGTGAAAAATCACCATTTTATGGCTTGCATTTCGATGTTTATGAAACGAGTAGATCTTGGCCGAGATGCATGGCACGGAAGGGTGATTGATCTTCACTGACTGTAGTTGCGGTGAAACTTGCGTCCCACTGCGTTTTCAACAAAATCATTCAACATAACCTAAAACAATGACTGCATAGATGCAGCGTCAGCAATATGATTCCTAATTTTAGAGCCATAAAAACACCGAACATGAAACGAAACAGATGATTGCTGGCGCACAGCGTCCCATGCTGATTTGCATAATTTTGCACTGACTTCTGTGACTTCCTGAATGCGCAGCGTCCCACTGTGATTTGTTTTCAAACAGACGGTGCACTGACTTTCCCGACTGGGTGTAACATAGCCATGGAAAATCACCATTTTTAATATAGGTAAACCATCTATTTCTATGGGCCATGGCTTCCATGGCTATGTTAAATAACCAGAGGGTACATCCAACAAAACATCCAACACTTCCAACACTTCCAACATCTTCCAGGATTCCTCAAATGTTTCACGAGGACTTCCCCAATTCGGGGATGATGGGGACAGCTCAGGTTGTTCGCGCCTGGACAGTCGCCTGGAAAACGGCCGAAACTGGGCCTTTGCCGAAGGTGGTGCAGGCCGCCATGGTGGAGCCTTTTTTCTGGTGAATGACATTGCAACCATACTATGAGGCACTATGATACTGTGATTCTGATAATTCAATAAAGATATTGCAACTAGTTGTACTGCGGACAACGGAATGATATTAGGAATGATATTAGCAATGATAAATGAGTGTTTTTTTTGCCAAAGATCTGCCAGGACACATCGGCAAATGGGCTCCAGAGATGATGTGCCTTGGATGCCTTGGGTTTTTTGCGAAGGTGCAGAGTATGAGTCAACTCGCTTGCCAAAAAACTGAGTACGTATTCACGCACACACACGTATATATATATATAGTATATTAATATATAATATGATATGATATGTATATATATAATATAATATAATATAATATAATATGATATGTATATATATAATAATCCCTTCCTCCTATTACTAAACGTCCCCCAAATACTAAAAACAGGGGTCCATCTCCAATTTCGGAAAATTTCAGATTGGCCAATTTGACTTTTAATTGATCCCCTTTTTGAAAACAATTTAAAAATAAAGTGACCATTTGTATCCATTTGTGGCTTTTGTCCCCTAATAATGAAAACTAGTTAACCCCGGGGTGTTTATTATTGGGGTCCGTCCGAAAATTTTCAGTTTTTTATATTAGGGCTTTTAATTTATTATTAGGGTCCGCTTCGAAATCCAATTTTTGGCAATATTTTCATTGCGTTATATAAGGAAATTTAATTGATTTTGAAATCGAACAAACTAGTTTTTATTATTAAGGTTTTAATTTTATTAATAGGGTCCGCTTCGAAATCCAATTTTTGACACTATTTTAATTGCGTTATATAAGGAAGTTTAATTGATTTTGAAATCGGACAAACTAGTTTTTATAATTAAGGTTTTAAATTTATTAATAGGGTTCCCTAATAATAAATACCCACCTAATATTAACAAATACCTGAGGTGTTTATTAATAGGGGGAGGGGGTTAGTATTAGGAGGAAAGGATTATATGATATATGTATACATAGAATACTATTATATATAATTATACACATTCTAATTATATATATATACACTAATATATACTTGTATATATTATACTATATATATACTAATATATACTAATATATTAAATTATATTATATTATATTACATGATATCACATTGATATTATATTATATTATACTATATTATATTATATTATACTAGATTATATTACATTCTATTGTATTATATTATATTACATTACACTACACTACACTACATTATATTATATTATATTATATTATATTACGTTATATTACATTACATTATATTGTATTGTATTGTATTGTATTATATACTATATATGTACACAGTTTAATGCTAGACGTATCTAGAAATTGCCAAAATGACTGCGTAGGTTGGGAATCGCTGTGACGCCTTTTACCCATAGAAATCCTAAGTTTCTTTTCAGCACTGGATAGCCAATCCCATCAGAATGTCGCTGGGGTATCACCAACTCCAAAAATGGCGACCCAGCGGCTGTTCGGTTCCATATCCGAAGTTCTTGCATGACCATGTGTTGGTTGTATGATGTTGTATGTTTATTCGTGCTGCTTCGATTGCCATGTTTGTTTGTGAAATCCCAACCCTGGTTTAACGAGTGACGATTTTTGTTCGTAAAAACATATTCAAAAAGCCTTTGTCATTTTGAATGGAGAGGCAATGGCTTGGGATATCGATATCCCATATTTACACACGCATATGAGTTTATTTGAAAATTATGGAAATCCCATCATAGTCCATAAAAGCCTCATGTTCCATTTGGCAACATTTTCTCATCAAGCAGCATTTTTCGAAAATGAGATTGCAAACCCCCATTCCAATCCATTCCACTGCTTAGAGGCCTCATATGTTCATATATTTTCAATCATACATATTTCCTATGAAAATGTCATAAAATGTTCATGTTCGAAATGTCACAGCATTTTCCCCATTCACATGGAAATCATGACTGGGGGTTTCCATAGTCATGGGGATCGCTGGTTGGGTGAAATATTTATGGAAAATCCTCTGGGAAAAGCTGGGATGATGACTGGGGGTACCCCCATGACGACTGGGAAACCTCCATGACTTTTCCACCGCCACTGGCCGCCACAGGTTGCGGTTGCCCATCACCGATAAGGCAGACGTTTGGGGTCATGCCGTCGCCCTGCTGGAGCTCTACTCGGGCCGTGTCTTGGTTCAGAATGGTGGGCAAAACACCAAGATTTCACCAGCAAAAGTGGTGAACTATCCATATTATGTGCGTTTTCACCATGAAAAATGGGGATTTCACATGATTTAACCCATTATAAATGGCTGAGAAATGTGGATTTGACCATGATACATGGATGAGAAATGGGGATTTCATCATCACAAAAGTTCCAGGATCTGACCCCAGATGGATCTTGTTGGTGGGTTGCTGGTCATATCCTACCATTGAGGCATATTGATGATATGGATTTGGATATTACTCCAGGAAATTGGAGATTCACTACTAGAGATATGCGTATATCAATGGATATGTATATATATATACACATATGATTATATATATATATGTATAACTGATAAATGATGGATAGAATCTTCGATTGTGGTGGTTATACTAAGTGGTTTATTGGGGAACAGCCACTTCTACTGGAATACCCATTTGCCAGCAAGTATTTCGTGGGGATGGGATAATAGGGGTATTTTTCATGTTTCAGATGGATATGTGAGACATGTGACATATGGGATGAAAACTCATATGCTCACGGCTGCTCACGTATGGGATTCAACCAATGAAAAATTCAGACTTAACATGACTTAACCATAAATAAGATATGGGATTTAGCAAGAAACATATAGATTTAACCCATGAATGTTTGTTGGTTCACATCATATGTCCAAAGGGACGCGACCAATAATGTTTGGAGCAGATGTTTGGTACTTAAATAATTTAAATATCCCGATAACGGGATCTATTACAATTTTATGAGAATAATATCATGTGATCCGAAAATGGAGATTGAACTGATGGAAGCATTAAATGATATGAAATGTAAGCGTTTAATCAAAAATTGGTACGCCATGGGATGAAACGGGAGATCTACTGTATCTATAACCAGCAACATGATACAAGGGTGTGTCTGAAAATGGGCTGAACCACCAGAAAATTACATTTCGCATAGTAGGAACATGGCGTTTGAACCAGACTTTTTTTTTTCTCGGGGTAGGTGAGACAAAGCCACATAGCTGGGTTTGGTGATAGCCACTCAAACTGGGGATGTACAACCAACCAATCCAACTTATTCGGAGATTTTATGCAACGAGATATGCGTATCGATGGGTACCTGACCGTCGGATAGATTGAAGGTGCCATTTAGGACACGTGCCATGGAAACCATATATTTTTGTGATCATAAATCATCTACAAATGGGCCATTTTCCATAGCTATGTTAAATAGCCAGAAGGTATCCGGAATGATTGTATCAATCACCATCGATTGTCCTCAACAGTGCTGGACAATGCTGCTAGATGTATTTAGTCAGATGATTTTCATATTAAAAACGGATTATTTTTTCCATTTCCATATTTGTCTACCGGGAGGTGATAAACTAAGTACCAGTGCCATAAACTTCAAGTGGAGATTGTTCTCAATCCAACCATATCTAACCCATTTCTGGTATTTGTTGGTGATTTCCTGTGACGGGTTTGCCAGCTACCACACTGCTGTTGTGGGCTTAGATGACATATTCAACCAGCTGGAGCTACAACCCTACCGATTCAAAAAACTTTCAGCTGGAACGTCGATGTCAACAAACCATGCCAATATGTGACATGTTTGATATTAGGAGCCTTCATAACCAAGATCAAAGGACTGTTTATGTCTGGTTGTTTGGAGTTCCAGTCAGGTTATCCCAAGTTTCTGGACTTCAGACCGCAAATTTCGGTTGGCCTTGAAATGTCCCGGAATTTGGATGAGAAAAAGAAACGCCTTCATTTCCTTTGCCTTGCCCCAAGTTTGGAGGGTGCAGGCAATGGAAGTCAAAGATTCTTTTGGTTTTGCAAAGAATGCGGGCTTTTCATTGGACTTCTATTTCTGTTTTGGACATAATGAGTCTCGTTCTTCCGTAGTTTGGTATATGCGCAGTTGCCTAGAATGGGGGTAAAACGAATTCATCCAAGTCATTAGACCATTTTAGTGTTGAAATCTATGATTTTGGGGTACCACTCAATTGTAGGAAACCTCCAATGACGAAACTGACATCTTTCCCCATGAAATTTCCAGATCCCGGTGGCATCTCAGCATCTCTGGTGCCGAGGTAACATGTGGAACGAAGAGGAGGACACAGTTTCTTGGCCACAAAGGAGCTCCCTTGAAATATCCCTGGTGAGAACCGCTGTCCCAGTGAATTCACAAATGGAAAATCCATGAAAATCCATAGATCCTCCAGCGGCCGGTGGCGGGTTGTTTACGTATGGGCCGTATGGGGCGTACCGCTTTGGAGTGTTTTGCTGTTGATCATATTTCCCATGAGCATCCAGGCTTGACATTCCCAGTGTTCCACACCCAAGTTTTGCCATGTGGGCGTCAATGGCAGGCAGGTTCATTTGACTCTTGCTACCTCTTGCTCCTCTTCCTTGAGGGTCAAGTTTTCTATCTCAATTCTAGGATTTTTAAACTATCTGGGGCAACCATGTCGACCTCAGACCTCGACCTCAGAATATTCGGAATTATCGGCCTGGTAAGGGTGAATCTTGGAAAAGTGAATAATGACCTTCAACCAGTTTGACAGATTGATTCTCCAAAATGGCCATCAAAAACTGCGGATCTTCTCAAGCGTTCCATGGTCACAACCCGGACCAGGTCGAGTATATGCTGGCACAAGCCCTGGGTCTTGTCAACGAGAAGGCCGGGGTGTACGGAAACTCAGGTGGAGAATGTTTGTGGTAGTCTAACATTGTAACAGTGGTAAGGAAGCACGGTGCAGAAAATGATCACATGGTAAAACTCCTGAGTCCCATCATTTCTCGCGCAAAAGTTACTTTACTCCGAGTGATCCCCACCATAGCATTTCAAGACATTTCAAGGCATATATTCTGACATATTTTCTGTGACATCTTATCTGACATTCTATGTGACATCTTGCACTCGCGGTTGAGGTGGCAGTGCCCACTGAGATCTGGCGCTCACGGTTGAGGTCTGGCAGTGCCTACTGAGATCTGGCGCTCACGATTGAGGTCTGGCAGTGCCTACTGAGATCTGGCGCTCGCGGTTGAGGTCTGGCAGTGCCCACTGAGATCTGGCGCTCACGGTTGAGGTCTGGCAGTGCCTACTGAGATCTGGCGCTCGCGGTTGAGGTCTGGCAGTGCCCACTGAGATCTGGCGCTCGCGGTTGAGGTCTGGCAGTGCCAACTGAGATCTGGCGCTCGCGGTTGAGGTCTGGCACTGCGCACTGAGATCTGGCGCTCGCGAGGTCCGGCAGTGCCCACTGGGCTCTGGCGGTCGTGATTGAGGTCCGGCAGTGCCCCCTGAGATCTGGCTGTCGTTGAGGCCCAGCAGATCTGGAGCTCGCAGATAAGGGCGTATTCCGAGGCTGCCGGAAAAAAAGGAGAAAGCGGAAGCAACTCTGAGATAAAATCTAGAGATCCTCACCTGGCAGGTGGGGAACAAACACAATCTTCTCGAGCAATCCCGAGTTTCCAATATCTGGCCCCAGTTCAACACATTTTGATTGAGTTTCTTCCCCAAAACATTCGAAACACCTTCTCAGAACAAAACAAGGACCACACTTATCCACAAAAACATCACATGTCCGAAAAAAGCTTCAGGATAGTGCAGGGTTGTTCCCTTCTATGGTACATGATTTCCCCAAGCAAAAGGACTGGGTCATTTTACCTCTTAAGACACCCAGTTCCTGGATCCGAGTTTGGGTGTCTTTGCGGAATAGTTACTTTAAAAAGCAGAAACAAAAAAACGCATGTCATAAAAAATCAATGCCAGTTTTTTGATGGTTATTTGTCTGGCAACTCACATGGACCAAGGACCCCCCTCGTAATATCTCTTGCATAATTTGGCAACCCGGGTGCCATTTTTTGAGTCATTGTAAAAGACCCCTTTGAAAAGAATCAGGACCACTTTTGGTGGTTATATAAAGCTCAATAATTGTGACTTCCAGGTCATAAGGGTACATTTTTTCAATGTTTTTAGGGAATTATGAAAAGACTAACCCTTGTTACTCGAAAACAAAATCAACCCCGGGTCACCTTATCTTTATTTTTTGAAATTCGTTTATTGTTTCAAAATGATGGTCCATCCTTCGACTGTTTACATTGGAATGGTATGCCATGGAATGGTTTTGGATGTGTTTCGTTCTTATTAACTGACCTGGTGTCTCTGGCATGCTCGGGTTATAAAATGAATCACATGTTGTGGGACCTGGGGCCTTTTGATTTTTAAATTGTCAGTACGGGCTTTGAACCTAGAGGCGGCAAACATTGGCACTATATAAGCCAGTTGTTCAAAACACATCAATCAAAGGGATCTCACATTTTATAACTCGTGGAACTATCATTTTATAACAAATGCCTTTTTAAATTGCAATTTTACAAACCCGGTTGTCATTCTATGATGGGGTTCACTGTAAAATGGCACCGCCCAGGTTCCAGGTACTATTACAAGAGGGATGACAAAGGTATTTTAAACCCAAGGTCAGTTAGTTTTTTCACCTGCACCTGCCAGACGGGGTTGCCCGAGAAGCTGCTGCGGCGCAGTCCCCTGGACATTCGCACCTTGGCATGGAGTCCCCATGGGCTTTGAAACGCTGGATTTCAGATCAGCTACTTGAATGGCTATAGCAATGGGGATTTCAGCAATGAACGTATGGTGACTAATGGGTTTTCTCATCGGGATTTTACGGGATAAAGCAGCAACGAAGCTATTAAGAGCAGGGGAGACAACGTTCAAATAGGAACTGTGTACCAACAATTTGGATGGAACTTATCAGAAACGAGTGGGGTTGAAACCATCCCCAATCGGCAGGTTTCCTAGGGGTATTTTATTGCCTTACAATCAACTTAGCTACGGGTTCACCACATTTGGTGGGGAGGCCGGGGCCGGATTTCTTTGAAGGATGTGTGATGCCTTTGTTTTTGGGTGGAGATTTAGGGGTGGAAACATGGTGGATTTTGCCAGATTAAACCAATTGTTTGGTTGGTTGTTTCACATTTCTTTCTTTTTCCATCCACAGGCTATTCCAATGGTTGGTGGTTCCAGGTTTCATGTTTTGTTCTTTTCCACCACGGGAGGACGATCCCATCTCTCAAGCAATCGAGATTTCCGCAATCCCCCAACGTGCGAGCCCCAAATGAAAGCTTGTTAACACAACCTTATAAATGGTTGTGGTTGTGGTTGGGGTTGAGGTTGAGGTTGGGGTCGTGGTTGTTGTTGTTGTTGTTGCTGCTGCTGTTGCTGCTGCTGCTGCTGTTGCTGCTGTTGCAGTTGCTCTTGCCATTGCTGTTGTGGTCGTTGTGGTCGTTGTGGTCGTTGTGGTCGTTGTGGTCGTTGTGGTCGTTGTGGTCGTTGTGGTCGTTGTGGTCGTTGTGGTCGTTGTGGTTGTTGTGGTTGTTGTTGTTGTGGTTGTTGTGGTTGTTGTGGTTTTGGTTGTGGTTGTGGTTGTGGTTGTTGTTGTTGTTGTAGTTGTTGTTGCTGTTGTTGTTGTTGTTGTCGCTGTTGCTGTTGTTGTTGATGATTTGTTGTTGTGACTTGTTGATGTTGATGTGTTCTTGTTATTGTTCTTGTTCTTGGTTCCTGTTGTTCTTTTTGTTCTTGCGAATAGACCCTTTATAACTCCATATTTCAGGTTCTTCATTGGTTCCAGCACCTTAGGACAACTCTACACGCCCTCGCCGGCCTACTTCCCAGTGCAGCGTTTGGGTGTGGCGCCCAACGTACGTTTCAAGGTGCGCAGAAACTCCAGGGATCTAATCTATGGTGCAGCTTGAGGAATGGTGGTTTCCTTCTACCAAGAAAAAGGATGATTTAATGGGTTTTCAAAGCAAACATGGGGATCCATGGTCAGTACACCCCCTTGAAAATCCGGATTTGAGCAACCAATATTTCATGCTTTAATGAGAATTCAATGGGATAGGATATCAATATGATTTCTGGAAGCAGAGATGTAGCTAGGAACCAGCTGCGGTCATGCTTGCTGAGCTTGCAAAACCAAACACGGCTTCACTGGTGGAGTGATCAAGGAAGGAACTCAGAAGAACATTCACTTCTTGCTTGACAAACTGTTCAGAAATTTTGTTCCCAGTGCTTGGTTCGCTGCACTGTCCCTGCTTCAAAGCCGTCCTTGTTTGAATTTTAACGTTTCGTTTTGCGTGGCTCAAACTGCAAGCAACCAGTCCTCAGAATTTTTGTTGGTTACCTGGAATGGTTTCACCTGACTCAGATGTTTTGAAAATGGTGGTTGACCCTGCCATGGGATCTTGGGATATCCTACGAAAACGACCTCCCAGCACCATGCAGCACACAAATAATCCAAAATACGGGTAGATTGTAGATGCTTGTAAGATCTTATCTAGGAATACACTACTAATTTTATAGATCTTATAAACTAATATACAGTACATCCTACGAGAGTAGGAATAAAGAAGTATGGAAGCTCGCCAGGAGTTGCGACCGGCGACCTGGGGATTGGCATGTGTCTGGGCGACGAGGTTGACTTGAAAATGGACCTGAAAGCCAAGTGACAAGTAATATTGAGGAGGGAATGATGATGAAGTCGATGATTCAAATTTGGGGTGCTCGATTTTCAGACAAACCCATGTGTTAGAGCTAAAACGTCACACCTATTGTGTGGTTGAATAGTGCTTAAACCCCAAAAACGTGGTGGTAATCATACTATCGAGATGTTTTTCAAGGAAACATTTTAAGAACCCGGGATGCAGAGGAGATTGCGATTCCAGAACTTGCACATTATATACATATAATCATATAATACACAAATATGCATTATACATTTATGCATGAATACATTTATACATATATACATATACATATATACGTATATACATATATATATATGTATGGATATGTATATAATGTATATATATATATATATATATATATATGTATATGATATACACATATATATATATATATATATATATATAAATATATATATATATATATATATATATATATATATATATATATATATATATATATATATA
>Ga0126342_10006046_pt1:0-20000 | contig 21344 bp, 21 predicted proteins | sample Cyp1metagenome_FD_92528 | JGI IMG/M metagenome (GOLD analysis project Ga0126342, IMG submission 92528) | Coral microbial communities from Lord Howe Island, Old Settlement Bay, Australia - Cyphastrea 1 metagenome | ecosystem: Host-associated > Invertebrates > Cnidaria > Coral ...
ATACATGTATGTATATATGTAACTATATATATAACTATATATATGTATAGTTTGTAAATATGTATGTATATATGTATGTATGTATGTATGCATGCATGCATGCATGCATGCATGGATGGATGGATGTATGTATGTATGCATGTATGCATGTATGTATGCATGTGTGCATATATGCATGTATGCATGTATGCATGTTTGGATGTATGTATGTATGTGAGTATGTATGTATGTATGTATGTATGCATGCGTGCATGCATGCATGTACGTACGTACGTACGTACGTACGTACGTATGTTGTGTATGTATGGATGGATGGATGGGTGGATGGATGGATGGATGGATGTGTGAATGAATATGTATTTATCTGTCTGTATTTACATATGTATACTTCTGTATAAAAATATATATTTATATATGTATATGTATATGTGCACCTCTATATATATATATATATGTGCGCGTGTATCTTTAAATAAATAAATAAATAAATAAGTAAATATATATATATATTTACACGGTCAGAATGGGGATGCTGCCCGGGGAAGTATGTTTTGACTGCGCAGGGCCAGTGTTTTATGCATTTTGGGATGTCGGCGGATTGCCCAAATTGCTGACGAGATTTGTGTCCAAAACATAAAACCCTAAATTTGAGGAGCCTTGCGGCACTTGGGCGCCAACACAGGTTGCTGTTTAAGCTTTGTGCTGTGCAGCGCTTAACTTGCTCTGTCCTTAAATTAGGTGTTCTTTTCCTTAGGTTATATTTACCCCAGTTTCGTTTAACCGAGTGCCTTTAACCTTAAATTCATTCACTCCGTAAATCCTTCAACCCCTAAATTCCGCAAACCCTTAAAAACCTTGAAAACATTTAAGCTCTAAAAGCTTCAGCCTTAAATTCGTTTTAACCCTAAACTCCTTTAACCATACATTACTTTAACCCAGGCTCCTTTGACACCCTACCCCTTTAACCCTAAACTCCTTCAACCTAAATCCGCTTAATCCTTACTTCCTTTCACCCTAAAAAGTTCTTCAACAACTATCCTGGCAAGAGACCCCAAACAGTGTGGGGGAACGGGAGGATATGCATGATAAACGTTGATGAGGTGCAGGAGGATGATGTTGAGGATGATGAGTTTGAGGCTGATGAGGTTGAGGATGATGATGTTCAGAAGGAGGAAGGTGATGATGTTGGGGAGTTGACGAGGATGATGAAAAGGATGACAACGTTGAGGGTGCGAAAGATGAGGTGGAGGTTGATGATGTTGAAGATGATGAGGTCAAAGGGGGAGGAAGATCATGATGTTGAGAATGATGATGTGGAGGAGGAGGAGGAGGAGGAGGAAAATGATGATGTTGAGGATGATGATGTTGAGGAGGAGGACAGATTCCCCGACAGCCACACTTTGTGCGAGCCTGCCCAGTTGAAATGCACATCGACGTTGCACAAGAGCCATTTTGCGCAATAAGTTAGCAGGTGAAATGCCGCAGACCAAGACCGCGATCCGCACTTTGTGCGAGCCTGCGCAGTCGAAATGCACGTGGACGCTGCAGAAGAACCACTTTGTGCGAGAATCTGCAGGGCAAATGCCGCAAACCAAGACCGCGGACTACACTTTGTGCGAGCGTGCGCAGTCGAAATGCACTTGGATGTTTCACAAAAGCCATTTTGTGCGAGAAGTGTCAGAAACATGCCGGGGCCCACGATCGATCGAAATGCACTTGGACATTTCACAAGAGCCACCAGCCCTTTGTGCAAGAATTTACAAGTAAAATGCCGCAGGCCAAGACCGCCACCCACACTTTGCGCGAGCCTGTGCAATCGAAATGCACTTGGACATTTCCTAAGTGATAGTCTGTGCGAGAATTTACAGGTAAAATGCCGCAGACCAAGACCGCGACCCGCACTTTGCGCGAGCCTGCGCAGCCGAAATGCACTTGGACATTTCACAAGAGCCAAGTTGTGCCAGAATTTACAGAAAAAATGCCGGGGCCCAGATAGAGCACCCTCATCGAGCACCGGCCTTTACTCTTACCGTAAGAACACCTCAGTGTGGACATGCTGTTTGGGGGAAAAACCATTTAACCATCCATTCCTTTAGCCAATATTCCTTTAAGACTATACCCCTTTAACCCTAAACTCCCTCATCCCTAGACCGACCCGTTTAATTAATTCCTTTAATCTTAAAACTTCCTTAGCCAAAAGCCCCTCTAACCCTACATTCTTACAACCCAAATTCCTTTTGCACTGGACTATACCCCTTTAACCCTAGGTTCCTTCAACCCTGAACACGTTTACCCTTTCATACCTTTAACCCTAAACTCGTTTAACCAAAAAGTGTTTTAACCGTCCGTTCCTTGAACCAAAAATTCCTTGAACACGAAGGCCCTTTGACCCTTTAACGCATCTAAGTTTACTCTTGCAGAAACCAACATAGATGCAAGAGGTGGCAAAAAGATCCACCTAGCGATACCTTTGCGGCACCCATTTGTTCAAGAGATAGCCTGAGACGGCAAATAGATCGGCCCTTTCCCTTCCCTTTCATCTTCCTCTCCTTTTCCCTTCCTTTTCCTTTCATCTTCCTTTCCTTTTCATTTCTTTCCTCTTCCTTTCATCTTCCGTCCCATCGCTTTTCCTCTTCCCTTTCTTTCCTTTTCCGTTCCTCTTCTTTTTCGCTTCCGCTCCTCTTCCCATCCTTTTTCTTTCGGTCTTCCCATCTTTTTTCGCTTCCGCCCCCAGGCCCCCAGAGCCTTCCATGAAGAAGCTGTAGCCTGTCCCCAGAAGTCCCATGGTGCGCAGGGCTACTCGTGCAGGCAGTCCCGCTAGCTTACTGCGTGAGGTCAGATCCAAACAGTTCCTCGGGCAGAACTGGTCTTTGAACCGGACTGGAACCCCATCGGGGTTGCTCCCTTGCCACCCCAGATACCACTGAGGGGAAATTGGGCAAACATAGGGGTGAAGTGAAATCGCTCCTTCTCCCCGGTGGCTATAATTCACCTATCATGGGTTGAAGCAACCCTGTTTGATGTTCGAGGAACGGAACGAAAAATGTGACAATGGAAGAAGGAAGTCCCAATGATGTCCTAAACTTTGGGAACACGTTTGCAGGAATTTCACCAAGGCACACCGTTGCGAAGTCCTCTCTGATGTTCCTGGCAGCAAAGCAAGGAGCAACCAACCTGCACCCTTTTGAGGGCTGACAGCCAATTGCACATGTTGCTTACCAATTGCTATGAGTTACTTCCATGTCTCCAATAAGATTGCCCCAGAACAGCTGAAGACGTCAAATGCTCTCCAAATCTTCAACGTCTTCAACCTCTGAAATGGCCTCAGTTCCTGTCCATGGTCCCCCCAAAGCCTGCCGGAACTGGTGCGCCTGAGATCTCGAAGCAGCTGCTGCAGTTCTTCTTGCGCCTTCTCCGACAGCTCTTCTTCTGGCTCGTTTTTTCGGTGCGTGGATGGATGGATGGATGGATGGATGGATGGATGGATGGGCTAAGCCACCTATGGTTTTCCATACTTGTTCATAGCTCGTGGTTGAGCCACCACTCTGAAAAAATATGACTGTAGTAGGTCGATCATCCTCCCATTTCTGTGGTTGAAAAACTGAAATGAAACCACCAGATTGATATTTTGGGGTGGACATCCACAGCTACCAGCTATCTTGATGCATAAACCAGCATATAAAAAGGTTGAACCGACTATCTGACTCAGTTTGCCGATCTCAACCCGCTGCACCGCCTGCGTGATCCTCCTCGTCCTGCGCGATAATAAGCCAACCCAGTAGCCGTTTCCGTTTCAGGATCATTGGAAACATCGTCCCAAAAAAGGCCGAAACGATACTAAACCCCGATTGGAATGGTTCCTTTCTTTCTTCCCCTGTGCCAATCATCTGGAGGTTTTTGTGAAGTGCAAACGACTCGCTTCATGTAGTGGATGGCTCGGTTCACCCTGGAATGATGTTCATGTCAAAATGGCTGGTAGTTTTATGGATGTTCATAGCTATGTTGGAAAATCGATCTTCAAAAACGTGAATCAAAAACTCGCTGCGTCCGAGTCCTTTCCATGCGAGGCACCTTGCAGCGGCTCCTTGGGGATGCAGGAGCTGACAGGCAGGCCTGTGAATCCATGGGATTTTGGCTATTTCCACTATTAAGCGTACCATTTTGGCGCTACTCGGTACTCCAACCTGACAATGGAAAGGAAACACTTGCCAAATGATTTGACTATGGAAACAAGGTGCTGTGGTCCATTGTCAAATCCCTGAATGGTGTTTCTGAACTTGAAATGATCAAGTTGGTGAATTATTGGGGTCATTGTAAGAAACATTGCCAATCTGGGATACCATGCTTTTATTAGTCCATACTCATGAAAATATTGACAGAAAAATTAGGAATTCTCTGAAAATACAGTAGCCCCAAATCCCATTTACCATCGTTTTCGCATGAAAATTCCGATGTTTTCCAGGTCCTTCACTTCCGCCACCTCCTCCACCGCTGGCACCGCCGGCACCGCCGGCTCCCGCTGTGCCGGCGTCACCTTGGGCGACACCGGCGGAGCTTCTGGTGCTGGGCCGGAACTGGCCTGGAGGAGGACAAGGTGATGGACACAATGATCTGTGGATTATCTAGATTATATATATATATATACATATATGTGTGTGTAATTGATTATGAGGTGATCAACATATAACTTGACACATAACACATAACCTTTATTCCTTTATTGTATGTTTGCGATGTATCTAGTTACTTAATTGGACAATTAGATGGTTGGGTGGTTAATTAGTTGGCTAGTTGGATGATTCATTAGTTAATTTGTTCGTTGCTTGGTTGGTTGGTTAGTTGGTTAGCTGGTTAGTTGGGCAATTAGTTTTACAGAGATATCAAACAATCAAACACCTTCATATCATATTTGAAATGAATAGTTAATTAATGTTTAATGAGGCATGCAAAAGTGGGGTTCGTCTTTATCTAGTGAATAAAGTTGTGGATGGACAACGACGGTGCAACGACGGTGAAAGACTGATCAAATGACCCACATGGCAACTACCCTGAGCGTATCATGTTGTAGTCACCACATGGCCCTCAAACTTTCGGATCCGTGCCTATCAAAAAGTCTGAAAGGTTCTGACACGTATCTAGTTGGAAGTCACCAGAAGTGGATACAGTATACAGCAATATATACAGTATACTCAGTATACATAGCTCATGTGCAAACAAGCTGTGCTTAAGCAGATGCATTTTTCGTTTGTTTCAAAGGCAGCCCTGCCTGTCGCCATTGTCCACCCGCAGCCTGCACCAAGGCTCTAAACTTAATTTTTGGCTTCGATTCACAACTGGAACGCACCAAAAAATTGGGACCAAAATGTGGGAAGCACCAAATTCTACACCAGTTGGTGGTTGTATGCGGTTGTAGCCCCTCCTCTATTCTTGGATGTAGTCACTTTAGACGACAATGCGTGATTTCACGCACAAACATCTGTACAGCATCGGCCCAGATCCCGCATAGCAGAATGATTCAGAACTGTTTATCTTCAAGTATATAATTCATTCTTGCCATCGGCAGAACAGCATTTTGAAGACAAAGTAGACCTGTTTAGTTTGGAATCCTTTAGGTGGTCCGTGATTCTTGGGACACACCCAGTTGCTCTGGTCAAAAAAAAAACGATGTTCCATGGGTTGTACTGTTGTACCCCATGTTTTGATGAGATCCCTGAACCCTCTAAGGTCTCTCCACCCAAACATCGTGCCTCCAGGAGCTTCCGCCGAGGGACCAGTGGAAGGCCCAATTTTTCCAAGTCGCTGTCCTGCCCAGCCGCCATATGGATTGACGAGCCTGGGCCTTGTGCTGTAGAGGGCTATGAATTTAGGGAGTTACACTCTCGGTCGATCTCACCTACTGGAAAAACAGCCACTTCTGGCGATTCGGGTTTTCCAGTGCCATGTTTCGTTGAATCCAAGTGACGCAAAAGATATTTTGTTCCAAAATGGTAGGCACAGAGAGAGTCTGGATCTCCAAATGTGCGACCAGGAATGCTAGTGAATTAGCTATTTTTTGAAGTGCAATATGTGCCGTGGTCAAAACATGATTCCAATGGTGTATAGTCACCCACCATCATTAGGGATTCCTTATATGTAATTGGGTGTTGGGAAAATCAACCATATTTTGACCCATAGTCCAGGTGAGCCGCCTCCAAATAGGCCAAGTCTGCCTTACTCTCCACGCCCAAGGTCTTCAAGTCTTCCGTGAACTTCTCCAAGCGCAGCTTCACCAGCAAGGCCTGCAAAGCGCATAAAGTTAGGAAGTGATTGCTGTAATAAGTGTGTCATAACCTTTCATGTAACATATCTATATACAGATCCATGCGACATATATATATATATATACACATGCAGAAATGCAGAAACAATATGTACATGTGTGTAATATGTACAGAAATCACCGTTACATATGTGCATCATACAGCGACCATTCCCAGCCTGCAACTCCGCATCCTCCATGGTGAAAATTAGCTGATCTCGCAGTGGATGCTGAGAATCCCAAAAAAGAAAATGGCTAAACATTTGGATCAAACATGATCAAAATATATCCGTGTTTTTTTGTTGCAATGTTTCTTTTGGAAAAAATATGATACAACTGGCGATTTCTTGTTGCTGTGTAAGTGTCACGATCTGAGTCCACTGTCGCAGGGAACTTGGAGGTCCTGTGAGGCCTCGAACTGAGGATTTAGGAGTTCAAAATTAGGTGCTGTTTAAAGGGTGCCAGTTGGGAGTGTGTGAAAGTTGGCTACCTCTAAATCCAGTTGTTGATCATCATTCCCCTATGAAAAAATACTAGTTTGATGATATTTGCTCATCATGTATTATCATTTATCATCATATTTGCCACCTGTTTTGCTGTCTTTTCCTATTTGATACACCCATATCTTGGAATCCGCAACGTGCTGATAAAGCTGAGCCGAACATTGCCAGGTCGAGCGAGATGGGAGATGTTCCCAAGAACTGTGAGCAAATAATAGAAACGTAAGAGCCAATCCCAAAATCATGAGGAAATTAACGGTGTTCTATCTTTTTGATTTGTTTTGTAAGTATTTGGATGTATATCGTAGAAAGAAGGATCAAACCGCCGGACATTTCGCCGCTGTCTTCCTCTTCATTTCGGCTGCAGATCTTGCTTGGCAGAGATGCAGCCTTCGACTACCAAACAACTCGGTATGGCTCAAGGGATGTCGGTGGAGTCTTGCTGGACGTGATCAAACTTTTTGGTTGTAATTTAAATGAGGATTTACTGCCCAGTTCACTTTGAGGATACCCTGTGACCAACAATCTGAGCCATACTCATCTGAAAACTGGTTGATTGTCACCTGCCATGCAGAAGATTCGCCCATGTTGCTGTTCAAGGAGAGCCCTGCCTATAGAATGAATCCATGAACCGAGGATCAGTACTTGGCTTCTGTGGACGTAGCAAGTTTATGCAAGCCCCAAATATATACATTTATCAACAGTTGTCAACCTTAGGGTTCATGCCACTACTCTCGATGGCGGAGAAACCTGCTATCTGCAACAAAGCACTACACTGTTGAATCAAATTCTGTTCGAAGAAAATAAGACCTTGGCATTTACCATGGCTGGCAAAGTTCTTACTTCCTTTCCGTGGCACTTCAACCTTCCAGAAAGGTCAAGCAAGTAGAAGGTCTAACAAATATGGATATATATATATATGTACATAACATTGTAATCAGCATAGTATGGTTGTGAAATGCAGAATATACCCACTGGCCACAACGGCAGGCGATCAAAGCTCCTCCTTTGGAGGATAACCAGGGTAACTTCGGCTAAACGTTCGTCGACGACGTCCACTGTCTTCGTGCCCTCGATGTCGAGTCGCGGGGCGGGGTGCCGGCACAAAGGCTCCAACAAAACAAAGGACTCATAAGGTTCTAAGATGGTAATGGACTTTCATGGAAACTCGATGGAATTACAGGTCCAATGTGTCGAATCTATGAAGTCGTCTTCTTTTCATTGAGATGAAAGTGGTTTTCGTCACTAAGCTGTTTATAAAAAGAGCTCGAGCTTCTATCCATCAGGATTGCCATAAAAATGAAACCCTTTCTGCAGAATATACTGATTACAGCAATTTGTTGTCTATTTAGAGACTCCATCCTATTCCCTTTCCTACGATGGAGATTGATGCAGATAGTGAGCTCTTCCACCTATCCCTCATTGGTTCAGGGGAAACTTTGCAGAAAACTAGCCTTTACCAGAAACTAGACAAAACGCATGTCATGTTCCCTCCCAAAGTATGGTGATCATAACAATAATAGAAATAACAGCACTGACTATAATAATGATCGCAATAGTAATAGCAATAGTACTATAATAAGTGTTAATTCAAAAACAGTGATAATGATGGGGATAGTGATGATGACAATGATATTGACAATGATAATAAGCATTATTTTACAAGGGTGATGACCACACCATTGTTTTTTTTGGAGCACCCTGGTGATGACCGCACCAATCCGCGTTGCGGACCAGGGAACATGTCCTCCAGCTTTTTGAGGCGTAAACCCATCTCTGCGAATGAATCCTTGATGTAATTCTTCAGGATTTCCTGAGATGAACCGTGAAGAAAATATGGGGCTTCCATAGTGGGGTCGATAGCTGGATGGTTTATGGACAAGCTGGGGGTTTATGGAAAATCAAAAAAAGAGGATGATTTTTAGAGGTACCCCCCATGACTTGGGAAACCTCCATATGATGGCCCTCGCCTCGGTAAATTTTGGGGCCCCATGAAGTTTGACAAATATACGGTGGCGAACTGGGTCATTGATCCCTAGATGGGCATTTTCCGTGCTATTCCCTACAGATTCCTGGAAAAATAGCGTGTCTTTTCTATCTGCTTCCTGATAGATTTGGGTGTATAATGGATGACCCCTGCTATTGGATCATGGGAATCCCTATCTCCAAAAATGAATTGAAGAAATCAGCAAGAACCCTATGTGATGACAAAACCATGGTTTCCTGTGTGCTTGCTCCTGAATCCAGTGATATGAAGGATTCAATGGGAATCTTTAGAGCCCACCACATGGGAACGGACAATGAAGTCGCCCTGTACACCTGTTTTTCAGCTAAAGATGAAGAAAATGAACTATGATTCTATGATCAAATAAATTGGGTTTATCTACCTACTTTTGACCCGAAGCCACCCCTACCCCTACGGTCGCCGGGGGTCTCTGTCAGCCATCCTCGCAGGGGCGTGCAGCTTGATGGATGCTCCCACAAACTCCTGCAGCAGAGGTCGTAGAGTAAAATGACCGATGGCAATCATTTAGTTCAACGATGATTTTTTCCATATCCCATTGAAATGCCAGGTATTTAAGTAGGGGATTTCAGATTTCCCAATGCAATGTTACCGGAGGGTAACATCAACGAGATTTGATTCAGACCCAGCGGGAGCGCATCCCTGGCCCGGCCTCTAGGCTTACAGTGCCAGATTCGTTGCGGTCCAATACCTCTGGTGCTAGCTGGTGGATACTGGGTTTGCTGCGATTGAATGTTTTGAAAAAAATAAACACGCAACAATCCTCCAAAATGAATCAAAAAATGTTGATTTTGCTCGCCAAGCGTGGAAGAGCTAGCTCCAAGACGCGGCCAATGAAGCCAAGAGGCGTAGAAGATATCTCTGGCCTGTGGACAAATCTTCACTGCGCAAGAAAAAGAAGGTGGGATTGACATGCCCTTTATCATTTTGGTCCACCTGAAATCCGTCCTCACCTCTCGAAATGACGGCATCTAGGCGTGCCATGAGCAACCTTCAACATGTTGTTGGCGACACAGGCCCCAGGGCCCATCCCATCCTGGTTGGAATCCATGTCAAAGGCTTTGAGGTAAGCCTTGGCACAGCTACAGCTGAGTCCAGCACCATGGCTCCCAATCACGCCTTTACCTCAAAACCTGATGTCTAATCGCTTAGGCCAAAAAAATATAGACATGCATTCCAAATTGTGTTGTTGCCTTCATCCCCATTTGTTTAGTGATTCGTTCAATCCCCAGTTCCTTGGTGAAAACCCCTCCCCAAAAAAAAAAGGAGACATACCCCCGGATTTGGCCCAGGGCACTTCCATTTCCGGCGCAACCAAATTTGCTTCGAACTCGTCCCAGGTGATCTGCGCAGGTGATCTGCTGAGTTGGGGTCTCAGAGGATTACCATCAAAAGTTCAGTGTTTCAACTCTTTGCTCATCAAAAATCATGGATATTTCGGCATGGGTCAAACTTTGGTGGACCCTCATTTTTTACCATCCACCTCTCCATCACCGCTGACATCAGTCATCTTGCCTTGCCAGTCTGATGCAAAAGCTTCACAACTTCGACTGGGGGATGGGAATGAACACATGATGAGCATCAACGTGATGAAATCTGACTGAAGAGCTTGCTCACCAGCTGGTGTGGGTGTAGATCAGCAGTCCCTGATCTAGAAAACTGTTTCGAGTTTCTCCATGTGTTTTTTTTTAAGTAGTCTTGCAGCTTCCAGTGACTTAGGACAGGAAACTATGTTAAAAAGGGCTGAAGCTGTGAAATGCCAAACATATCCAAACATGGCAATGGGTAATCAAAAAAAACAGGAAAAAATGAAACAATGCTCCATACATCCAATACCATCCAATGCAAATGAAGGGTTGTTTTTTGACCTATCTTAGGGGCACCAAGCTACAGAGTTTCTGGACGCTCTTGATCAGCTCCTGGCCGTGTGCATCGTCTGGGAGTCCCCAGATCTTGGTGAAGTGAAGTGGCTCAAAGTCAAAGGAAAAATGATGGGAAAAAGATATTGGGCAGGTTGCAACAGGTGCATCTCGCAGGAAAACATAGTCCCGTTTGCGTTTAGTGAAGCAGTGAAGCATAGCCTTGTTTGGGACCATGGTTGGAGTAGGGTCATTTCATGCTGTTTACCCGCCTAAATCTTCAAAGAAGAGCATCAGCCATGTTGTATGTTCACTTGCTAAACATCGATTATGATCTCAGTCCTATCGTGAAACCGTGAAACCAATCTTGATACCCTCTTTTTGCTACTGACAACGATTCCTCAACCCCTGATTGGTCTCTTTGGGTGGTACCATTTTCACAGCGATTTCTTTGTGGGGGTAACCCCCCTACTTGGCGGTTCATCCCAGGCATCGTAAGTGGGTAACTAATGACCATGTTATACTCTTATACCCCAGTTATGTGTGTATAATAAATATATATATATATTATATCGGTTATATGCTTATATAGGCTTTGTATAGGAATTCTGTAGGGTTTACAAACCACTTGCGATCCCTGAGATACCAATCCAAGTACTCTGAGTCACTCTCCTGCTCTTTCTCTTCTTTGGCAATACGCTGAGCGCCTGGCAGACCGCCATTCAAAATTGGCCTTTGGTATAATGAATCAACTATATATATATATGTAGATATTTACATACAGATATATATATATATACATATATTTACTTATTTATAGGTGTATATATATAATTGTATAGGGATATAGATTATATAGATATAGATATAGATATAGATATAGATATAGATATAGATATAGATATAGATATAGATATAGATATGTATGTATATAGATATGTATGTATATAGATATCTATATGTATGTATATAGATATCTATATGTATGTATATAGATAGATAGATAGATTAGATTAGATTAGATTAGCTTAGCTTAGCTTAGATTAGATTAGACTAGATTAGATTAGATTAGATTAGATAGATAGATAGATACGTATATATGTATAGTATATGTGTATACATATAGATATGTTTTTGCGAATTTTGAACCAATATTGTTTGCGTGAACAGCCACAATAGCGATATTGGCCCATAAATCCTTGAACCAACGTCAACTCCTCGCACGTTGGTGGGTTTGAAGCCACGACAGTACTGTTTCCAAGCCATCAGCAATATAACCCTCTAGTGGCAAACACACACAACGCATGGATACGTCCCAAACTTGCAGAACCATGCCCTAAAAAGAATGACTATACTTGGATGGAAAAACAATCATCTTCGGCCTTCTGAAAGCTCGGCCCTGCTAATGTGAGCACCCCCTTCAATCAGCAAGACTAAGACTATTTCCATCAAAGGTACCCCCTTCAATCAGCAAGAATGCACCCATCTAGAAGCAATGGTCAATGGTTTCAACGATTTTCGGGATAACATGTTTTGTCATAATTACAGGATCCCTATAGCCTATATCCCGCATCATGTGGGCATGCCCAATAACAGGGCAGACCCAAAGCCCTGGCCTTCTACGAACACGCCAGTCACCAGATTCAGCATAACGAGGGTGGCGAAGGCAATGTAAAGGGAAAAGATGATCTAGGGAGGGTTTGCTGGCACCAAACCATTGGTTACCAGAAAATTGTCGTGACAGTTCAGGTGTGATGAGAACGCATAAAGAAGTGGAACTACTCAAGAGCTGAATATACTTAAATAGCTTAAGCATGCTCAAGCTGTACCCTCTGGATATCCTTGGGTTCAAGTTTACACGAAGAACAAACATTTTAATTAGAAATGACCATTCAGAATGGCGGAACAAATATATCGCTGGACTATGTTGGGCTGAAACAGCTTGCCCACCTGTTCTATCAGTTACACGGGCACCACCTAGCACCTTCATGATCCACATGATGGGGCCAGCAGAAATGCAAACTCAAGCATTTTCCGGTGCTTGAGTCTGACTCATGATTTGATGCATTGAAGTCCAAGACTCAGACTCAGCCAAGAAGCTCTAGAGGAATCATTCCATTGCGTCAACGCCGATAAGGTCAGCATGTAATTGGCATTATATTAGCCATCAAAACTCGGACAGTATATTTCTCTCCAAGTAAGGTGCCAAAACAATGGTGGTTCAAGTTTAATCATCGTCGTCGTCGTCGTCGTCGTCGTCGTCCTCCTCCTCCTCCTCCTCCTCCTCCTCCTCCTCCTCCTCCTCCTCCTCACCATCCTCATCCTCATCCTCATCATCATCATCATCATCATCATCATCATCATGTCCCCTGGCGTCAAGCCATGCCAAGCCGCATTCAGGAGATCCTGAAGTTCCGACGCGCTATCTTCAAAGACTTCCACCAGCACGCGCCAATCCTGGGTTTCATCCGCCAAAATCGTGGCTCAATAGAGCGGCCATATTTGGCCGAACTGCATGATTTCATGTGGATGTAATCAACTGGATTTGTTCGCAGGAACGAGCAGCTTTTGCCCAAGGAAGCTGCAGGTTCAGTCTCAAACTGATTTGGAAGAAAAATGGGAAAGTGTAGAGGAACCATGTTTTTCCCGTCAGTGCAGCGGGGTCCTGCAAATGTCCCTTAAACCTATGCTGCACCATGGAAGCTCTTTCGTCAAATTATGAAATTGCTACCCGGTAAGCTGCTACCCGAGCTGCCATACCACCAGTGATCGCCTTGGAATTTGAATGAGGCTGCTCCAGTGAACCCCTACAAAAGGGACCCTTCTCAGGCAAGGGCAGAAACACGCAACAGCTGGTTTCCAGGATAAAAAAGTAAAGAATACACCACGAGTTGCCTGAAATACACCCAAGCAACTTCAAGGGAGAAAAAAATGCATCAAAGTCCAGGTGTCCCCCAGCTGCACCCCGCCCTTGCCTGGAACAGGGAGGACACTGCCTCAAGCAAGGAGCCAAGAGAGGCTGCTTGCTTTGAACAATTGAAATGGACAAATGGAAAAGAGCTGCCCTTCTGGGAATCAAACATGGTTTTTTGGAAAATCGCACATTGGAGATTCTAGATATATAATGAAAAACCACGGGACTGGGCGGTTCCAATTTCCATGTTTGAGGCCTGGAGAGTCATGGAGCTGTGATCCAGACCTTTGCAGCCTGAAAAACGGCAGTCCCAAAAGTAGAACTTCTGAAAACAAACAAGTCAACTATCGTGTTGGGAAACTCTAGCTACTTCCCTCCCCGTGTAATACAGGGAATATGCAAATATGCAATATGAATTCCCACAGTTCCAGCTCCGCTCCCAGCCTGGCCAAGGGAGCCCCAGTACTTCTTGATTTCACTGGAGTCATAGCCCTGGGCATTGTGCCACGAAAAGTGTCAGGTATGACCACAGCAAGTGCTCACCCCTCTGCGCTCGGAGTGCCTGGTTGTTGTTCAACCGAACCACATCAGCCGCCAGATCGGTGAAATAGACCTGATGCCGGAAGGAGACGGAAGGAGCACGCACCAAACTTAGGGTCGTGTCCCTTCCGCAATTGATTCACTCGAGAAAAGAGAAATCCATCAGCCCAGACTGAGATTCGCACCGCCACGCAGTACATGAGGATCAGAAGAAGCACACCTGGATCTTCGAGCGCCGCATAGCCAACACATGAGCCAAAATACAGGTATCCATCAATTTCTGAATTTCAGCACGAAAAATAATCCTGAAATGTTGGCCCATCAAATCGGGCAGCTTCCTCTAAGCTGATTCACATTCGAAGAGTGCCCAGATCACCCAACCAGTTTTCCCCCAGCATACTGAGTTACTAGCTACTTCAGGATCGGTTCCCGTGCAATCTCTATATGCAATCCCCATCGGACCAATTAGGTTGGTATCCTTTGGTAATCAAAGATGGCTAGCTGGGAAATCCCCGAACTAGATGGAGGCCAAAGGAAGTCATGTCATGGAATTAACAAAAGGGTTTTCCAGTAAGTCATGTTGGACTGCCGGAGGGTAACTAGTTATATCATCCATTCACCATGGCTATTTTCATGGTGTTTAACAGCCAGTGAAAAATCACCCATAGCTGCTACACCCCGGTGAAAGCAAGGTCATTCATTGGACAAAACCATCAGGGCCATGGGCCGAAACGTGGCGTTTCGAAGGCACCTGTCCAGAAGAAGGAGTTCATTGATGCAGAGATCCTTTTTGCGCGCCAGTTAGGGGGAAATGGTCGTGGATTTTATGGGATAAAATATGGGATATGAATCCATTGTTATATTCACCAACCATTTAATGGGATCGAGTATGAATAATGAATCTCATTGTAATCAATTAAGCAACCATTAATACACCAAAAAATATCGGATTATTAACCAACCATTTAATGGGATTATCATGGGATATAAACAATGGTCCAGTATGATCCCATTATAATCAATTAACCAACCAAGAATATACCTATAATATCGGTATATTAACCAACCATTTGATGGGATTAACAATGGGATATTATCGCGTGTAATCCCATTCACCAACCATTCCTTGGTATATTCACCAACCAATCTATATTTTCATGTTTGCTATATAATGGGGATATAATTCCTTCCCCCGATCCAAATAAAACACCCCCCAGAAATCATGGACTTCTCTGAAGCCCTGTTGACTTCCAACAAACCGTCAAGCACGAGGGTTCGAAGCAGCCAATGACTACAACAGCAATAAATCTGTCTGGAGACATCCACTCGAAAGAAATTAAACGGATGGCAATCTCAGCGTGACAGTCGGTGGATACACCTGCAAAGAAAACTTTGGAATGTTACCAGGTTGGATCAGAAATACCATCAAACAAATCATACACACCCATCCACATGGACGCAGTGTTGGTGGAGCCAAGCTGCAAATACACCATGGACTTCAACGCGGGGATCACCCGGATCAACCGCACCAGTCGCAGAACACGTCCCAAGCGCAGCATCCGCAGCCTACGCGGCCGGCTCCGACCGCGTGGGGTCTTCAATTCACTGTGTATCTGCGTATGGAAAACAATTGTGTATATACTTACATGTATCTGTGTATACCATACCATACCATACCATACCATACCATACCATACCATACCATACATACATTGCATTGCATTGCATTGCATTGCATTCCATTGCATTGCATTCCATTCCATTACATTACATTACATTACATTACATTACATACATACATACTTGCATGTATTTATAGCTATCATAATACATATATGTATATATATATATACGTAATTGCCAATTGCAAGTGTGTATATCTATGCAGTATATCATTCACATGGTGGTCCTTTTTGCATGTAATCCATTTCTATGTCATAGCTGGGCCCAGCAATTTCCTTCGAGCCCAGGCACACCCCGGCAAAGCCAAGCAGGCGCTGCTGCATGCCCGAGCCCGTTTCAAAGAACAGGGCAAGGGAGAATTCATCGATGATACTCGAGAGCACCTCGGAAAATCCCACCATTGGGGTTTTTTTCGTGTCTTTATGTCAAAAAACCAAACATTTGACAAGTTTTGGGGTCTTTAATGGTCTTTATCGTTGTTTAAGTTGTTTATCAACCTATTGAAAAATATTGTGATTTGGGGTTTTACCACATTGGAATGGCGAGAAATAGGTGTTCCAAGAATGGATCTCGAAAACCAGCAGGCGCATCCGGCGCTGCTGTGAAGGCATTCTCTCTCTCTCTCTCTCTTGAATTCAACTGGTGTGTTGTTTGTGCTGACAACGTCCCCTGGAAATCTGAAATCCTGTCCTTCATTCTAGACCAACCAAGAGCTACTTTCAGCATCAGCAATGTCAGCCTAGTGTCTCACAGCTGGAGTCTGATCGACACAGCTCTTGCAGACAAGGCACCACAATGCTATCGAAAAGATTCCAGGACCAGCCATCCTTGGGTAGTCTCATCCTGTTCTGATAGTCGATCATCAGTGCAGGATTGGCCATGGTCATCTTGCCAAGATTTACCCTCGGATCCCTTCAAATCCCATGGTGAAATGTGTGATTCCAATGTGGGTCTGATAAAGTATTGCAAACCTTCGAAGAACTTGTCAGGTGTTCAGCTTCATCTTTTTCTAGAATTTGAATCCATCCCAAAACTCTCCATTTTCCAAGTAGCCTCTGGTATTTAACATGGCTACGAAAGATAAATTCTGGTTTTCTTCATTATATATGGTGTTTTCCTCCGGTCTTCACAAATTTCAATGGTGAATAAATGTCCAGCCATGTCAAGTCCATCCCCGGTAACCACTTTTGCCACGTAGCTCCCACCAAAAAGCGTTTCCGATAGGCGATGATGCGCAGAAGCAGCTCCAGGGCAAAGATGACGCAGAACACGATATTCTAAGGCAACTAGGGAAATCAGCTTCCAGGACTTATGGACCTATGGGGATAAAATGCGGATATCATGTGATGTGGTGATAAAAATGTGGATATCATGGAATTTTTGTTCAGCATATATATCAATACCTGCCTGTGTCATTGAACATGGTTGGCAATGCGAAATTCCCAATAAAAAATCGGCGTTTGTTTGATGGGAAAATAATCGACAAAGATGGGGGTTTTGCCACCAGGCCATGTTTGCCAGAGAGTACCCCCGTTTGAAAACAACGTGATGGTTTGCTACTTGAAATGAGCTGTCAAGATATGTCAAGATGTGAATTTCAGAGGTGAAGTCTGGACCCAAGTGATCCCAATCGCGAGATCCGGAGCGACTTTCCCGGGGCTACATGGGAGATTTCTCCGACTGCAGGATGGATCAAATACAGAAAGGGGTGATAATCTGCTACTAAAATCGTACCCCCAATTGAGCAACCAGGGGCGGGCCAGGGGATACTGATTTGTGGTTGACATCGAAGGGGCGATATGAGCATCCAGGGTTGTCACCAGCTGTTTTGATTCGCCGGGCAGCCCCTGCCCCAGCCCCATTTCCAGCCCAGCTGCAATCACTGTAAAGATCTCCTTGGCGCCGTGATCAGTCCAAGTTGCAGGTCATGCTCTCCGGATGCAGATTGCTGTGAATGTTATCTTCATCCAATTCTGCCCCATATTTTCAACCCTTTCTTCTGACATGTTCTTGAACTCACAAAAGTCCATCGGTCGAGCAGCCGGGGTGTGATCCGACGTCATGTTGGCCATGACGTTCGCTTGGATGCCAAAAGTCAGTGCGTTCCTAGGTCCAAACTGCAAAGACTGTTGTCTTTGTTTACTATGTATATGTATTGTATATATATATATATATACATATATGTGTATACATAAAGATATATGTATATACATATATATATAAGGTGTACATATTATATGTACATATATATACATACATACATACACAAAAATTATGTATATACATATGTATATATATTGTATATACATACATAACTGTGTGACACAATATATATCATGTACATACATGAAATTAAATCACATTATGTATCCATAGTTGCATGTAGTTGTATAGGTGTCATGTTTTATACAATGATGTTGATATGTATATATACATACATACATACATTACATTACATTACATTACATTACATTACATTACATTACATTACATTACATTACATTAATACATACATACATACATACATTACATTACATTACATTACATTACATTACACTACACTACATTACATTACATTACATTACATTACATTACATACATACATACATACTTTATGAATTTACGTTTATATATTGTTTATTTGTTTACTTTTATATTGTTATACATAATACATAGTTGTATATTTAGTTCAAAAACAAGAACCTATACATATATACGTAGTGATCTATGTAGTTATTTATATAGTCATTTATACAGTTTTTTGTGTATGTATATGTAGATATGTATAAATATGTGTATGTATATAATATATATATATATATATATTTATATACGGATTCGGTGCGTTTTCCGCGCCCCAAGGATATGGTATATCATCATGTGGTGTATCATCTTATGTTATCTCATGTGTCTGCTTCTCACCTGGCAATGCTTTTTATCTCACGTGTCTGCTTCACAAATACCAATGCTTCCTCCTTGTCAAAGCGTATCAAAAAGGCAAAACACATCAATGGTCACATACACATAACAAAAACAATATGTTTAAACCTTGTGCTTATAAACATCTCTGTGTTTCTACGCAAGTAGCAAGTCAAGTCAACATGTTCCAATAATACAATAGTAGAAGACGTAAATACAATGGAGTGGGGGAGGGGGAGAGACTCTTTGCAGGGGAAATTTCTTCCTCCGGACTTCGTTGTGGTTGTTTCCACATGTCGGCATGCAGCAACCAATCAAAAAGAAAATTATACTCTTAAGAGGGACCTCTCTGAGCTAAAAAATCTAGTTTTATCTTTTTTTTGTTTTGTAGGGGGAAGCCTTATTTTTTGTTCTAGAAGAGGAATGCCTTATTTTCTATTTTCTGGCGGTGGTGGCCCTGTTCGTGTAATTTTCTTCTGAGCAAGGAATACCACCCTTTTTTTCAAAGGAATGAACAAATATATTGCTGCATAAAGGCATGCTGCACTGTCCTCAAGGAATACCATGTTCTCTTAAAGTGCAACTGCTGATTGAAGAATACTCTTTCATAATAATGCTATACTTTCTGCAAGGAATACTAGTCTTTTTCAAATGGCAATTCCATGCATTGCGCTTTCTTACAGAAACATCACCCTCTTTCAACGGGATTGCTGTATATATGAAAGGGTTCCCTTTTGTACAAGAACTTAAATAATACCACACTCAGCCATGCTCTTTCACAAGGACTGCTGTGCGTCTTGAAGGCTACTTTCTCAAAGGAATGCTACACATTTTTTGAAAGGAATATTGTGTATACTTTTTGAAAGGAATATTGTGTATACATGTAGGTATGTATATATATATATTCAGTAATATCATACAGTGAATTATGTTTTTTGAATATGACTGTATAATATGTCCAAATGAATAATATGTTTTTCCTAAGGGATATTGCATAACACCATTGTTTAAGTCAATATTTCATGAAGCCATCAAGCACTGTCTTAAAGGAATGCCGCACTTTTGAAAAACACTAATGTATATTCAAATTATATATTAAAGAAATGCTACCCTTCTCTAAAAGCATTACTACCTCCATAGAAGACATACCGCATTTTTCTAAAGGAATGCTATGCACATCACAGGGTCTTGCTTCAAAGTCATGATACACATTCTCAAAGGAATGTTGCCCTCTCTGTAGCCCTCTCTGTAGAAGAATGTTGCA
>Ga0126342_10006047_pt1 | contig 21344 bp, 24 predicted proteins | sample Cyp1metagenome_FD_92528 | JGI IMG/M metagenome (GOLD analysis project Ga0126342, IMG submission 92528) | Coral microbial communities from Lord Howe Island, Old Settlement Bay, Australia - Cyphastrea 1 metagenome | ecosystem: Host-associated > Invertebrates > Cnidaria > Coral ...
CTCATTCTCTCTCATTCTCTCTCATTCTCTCTCATTCTCTCTCATTCTCTCTCATTCTCTCTCATTCTCTCTCATTCTCTCTCATTCTCTCTCATTCTCTCTCATTCTCTCTCATTCTCTCTCTCTCTCTCTCTCGCGCGCTCTCTCTCTCTCGCGCTCTCTCTCTCTCTCTCTCTCTCGCTCTCTCTCTCTCTCTCTCTCGCTCGCTCTCTCTCTCTCTCTCTCTCTCTGAAATGATGTTGCGAAACCTGCCAACACATCCAGTCTGGACTTTGGGCATGCAACTTTGGACATGCATCTCAAATAGTCAAGGAAATTCATTCCTCAAATGGTTTTTCCATGTTTCCCAGACTAGCTATCTGCTCCGAACGCAAATTCTCGGTTTCGTGACGCAGTTCAGTCGTGTCTTGAAAACATAAAAAATATCAAAAATATCAAAAATATCAATCATATATCATTTGAACTTTGCCGGCCTTTTCTGCAGCTCTTCATAGTGAGAAGGAACCTCAAAACTCTTGTCACCAGCAAAGGCAGCATAACTGCATACCGCATCAATCCAAAGGATGTCTGGCCTTTGGCTTGAAATTGCTTTCGGGGAGGAATCTGAACCAAATGCACTAGGAGCAGAACAGCTTGTGGGCTCTTGGTGCTAGCACCCTTCCTCAGATTCTATCAGATGCACACAATTGAGCGTTAAAAAATTTGATGTTTGACATGTGAATACAATCAACAACATCTCAGTTTCCTCAAATCCACACGTTCTGTTTCAACACCTTCCATGACATTGCTATGGCACCAAGGTTCTTTGGGTCCGTGGAACTTGTTGGACTTCGCTCATTGGCCCAACGCGAGGACTCCTCAACAACCTTACAGCAGACAGAGCTGGTGATAATGTTTGAAAACCATGTCGGGTCAGAGCGCCCACCATTCTCTTCAAGTGTGGCCCCGGCTCAGAAATGTTCAGAGTCAGCAGCACTAAGTCGCCAACGTAATTCCGCCGCACTCGAAGAGATAACTTCCGCAACATCTGGCGGGCAACCCAATTCAGGCGCCACCTCTGAACTTTGAGCCATGATGAAGGACACAGGAACCAAATGAAGACCTGGAATCCCCCGAAGTTTTCAAAAACAATGACGTTGTCACAGGATTGCTGCAGCAGAGCGCTCAGCGAAGAGAGTGGAACACGCATATCAATGTGTATGCCGTGAACAAGCCTGCGTGTGCGCGACTCAATGTGGAAGTGAATGCTTGCACGCATGCCTACATGACATTGAAGTGCATGCATTACCTACAGAAACACAATGCAAGCACTATATGACGCGTGTATGGACATCTATATCGATGTAAATGGTGCATGTGCACCTGCATGTTGTGACATGCGGGCCCAGGATCTGAGCTCAGGAATTGCATTTTTTGCAGTCCAGCGGGTGAGACTATCTCTTTGCTCTGGTTCCAAGTATGGAAATGCATGAGCATACATGCATGTGCTTGCGAACCTATGTAATAGATGTTCAACATATTTACACAACATATTTACACAACATATTATATGCGCATGATTTTGCATGTGTGTATGTCTATGTTTATGTCTAGATGTATTGACAAGTGTATGGAGAAGCATGTGCATACAACATGAAATTCAATAATTTTAAACTATGCAGGGTTGCTCCCAACAGCCCATGCACAAAGGGTGTAAATTGGCTACGTACCATGTAAAGTGGCTAATGTTGCCCCGTTGTGGCTAGATTTACCTACGGGGCTGCAGCAACGCTGTCATATGTGAAATAACATGTGTGTAGGTCTTGTATGTCTGTATGATATGTATAATGGATATGCCATGAAGGTGTGTATGTGTGTGTGCGTGCGCATGTGGAAGTGCACCCTGCTAGGCGTCCGGTGAAACAATGCAGGCACTAGATGATGCCTATGTATGAGTTTATGTAATGCGTGCATGCAAGCGTGCATATCGATGTATATGTTACACATCAAATCTATGCCCCTCACTTGCAAAAACCCTTATATGTATGTGAAAGCAGAAAGTCCAACGACCCACCCTCGCGCCTCTTTTTTTGGCCAAGGATGTCTAATCTATTCTCAGTGCCACGGGCCATAGACGTAGGGTGAGCTGTTGTCATCGTCCCTTTGCGCTCTATTACAATGGCTGGCAGGCTGAACGACCTAGGCTGCAGGCCGCAGATAATGTACTGGAAGAAAAAAAAGAAAAATGAAATCTATCTACAACCAGAAACAACGTTTAGGACATCACCTTTGGATACCTTTGGGGGGTTGGCTGAATACGCATGAAAAGAGTGGCTTCTAACCGATTCTAACCAGTATAGACAATACGCATCCCTGAAAGCTTGGTACCCAAATCCACATTCCTTGAAGCAATGTTGGAACCCCTAACTGCAAGCTTGCCATTGTGCAGAACAATCTTTGCCCCTGCAATTGTTGCTCCTGTGACAAAACATGCCTGCGACAGCAAACACTGCAAGACCGGTTTGTGTTTCTCCTCTGCCTCTGCTTCTTTGATCCACGGGGATTTTGACCCACAGGCACACAGTCTGGGTGAAACCGTTAGCAGGGCCCGTCGCCACCAATTTTGGTGGCGCCAAAGCCCTGGTGAAATGATCGCAATGTCGCCTGCGAACATCTGCTATGATATGGGGTTCACCATCCATTAGCTACAAATTATGTCTGTCTATATGTCTATATTGATCATATTGACGCCTGAATCAATGCTGCCACAGGCCATGGATGTTCGATCCAGGTCTATGGTACACATCATTCATGCAACATTTGGCAGGATTGAAAAGAAATACTGGCCTCAGCACAAAGCTATGGAGATAATGAAGGAACATGACGATGATCGGGGCGGTGAGGATGAGAATGAGGATGAGAATGGGGATGAGGATGATGATGATCCTCATCATGATCTTCATCATGATATTCATCATGATCCTCATCATGATCATTTTTGTGATCCTGATGATTGTGATGACTGTGGTGACTGTGATGATTGTGATGGGTCGATTTGTGGGTCGACTTGTGGACAAAAAGTGGAGACGCATAACAATTTGCAACCTCAGAGATTCACAGAATTCGCAAAAAAATTACAGAATGGATGAACATAGCAATGAAAAAACTTAGGCGCTGGCTTTCAAGCACACCATCCTGCGCGAAGGTCGAACGTTTCAACATGTTGACTGAAGAGACTGAGAACCATCAGAGTCATCATTTCCGGCTACCAGCAGCGCATGTCACTAGAAAACGCAAGTTCAGCCGCAAGTTTTTCTCTTTCAGCGGTTGGCAGTCAAGGCGGTCTTGTCCACACTATTCCAGAACAGGAGCAGCACAATCTCCATGGGAGGGATCTTCTCGGAATTCTCATTTACGGGAGGCTCTCCCAGACTCCTTCTAGGTGAGCGCAAGCTGTTCGATGGTGTTCAATGCAGGGGGCAAAAAGGCTCTGAGGACCTTAACTTCAAGATGTAAAAGCATTCCGGTTGAATGCTTAAAGTGTGAATATAAAAGAGCGAGGCGTGCGGCGCGTGCCACAATTTGAGTCTGCGGTCGTGAAATTTCAAAGTTTCCTCTCGAACTTGTCCGCCTCTGCCAGGAGCCACCTGAGCGGTGCTGAGGCCCTGGCTGTCCAGTAGCTTGCTTCCAAATACATCACAAAGGAAAGGAAACATCCAATGTCACATCATCACTAACATATCTAATACATTACATATATGTACAATGATTTTTCATATTCATATTACTGTACACAATTTATGAATGAAAAAACAGAACACAAATTCAAATCAGAACCGGACCTGACTGCAGCCTCAAGGCCCTGTCCCTGAAGGGCACAGCAAGGATGCACGTGGAAAGACCTGGCCCAGGAAGCTGGTGGTTTGAACTCATCCCACGTTAAGCAATTGAGGATCATAATCCCAGGTAGCAATGTGGTATATACATACGTATATACTTGTGTATACCCAATTATAAACCTCAATTGGGATTGTTTACAAAATCGGGTGTACCTCATAGAGCAAAAAATCACCAACCATAGAAGTATGAACCCACATCAAATTTCTGAAAGAAACAGCTACGAAAATTCGATCAATAGGACGACGATGCTTTCAGTAGCGCTGCAAATGCCTGTCGCTGAACAGCCGCTCGAACTCGAAAAAACGAGAGAGCTCCTCATGAAAAGGTTAATCCAAAGTCGTTCACACTACCCTCTGGCAATTTAATATAGCCATGGAAAGTCACGACGTTTAATACTATATAGGTAAATCATCTATGAATGGGCCATGTTCCAAAGTTTTCTGAAATGACCAAAGGATAAGGTATTTCCAAAGAGGCTTCAAATTCAGGTTTCGTGGGTTTTGACAGGAACAGGCCAGGTGTCAATTTTGGTGGTGCACATGAAAACCGATGAAGCATATCATATATTATATATAGTCAATTTGCTGGGAGGGTCCACCCAAATGTCGCTCCTGCACGCTCATGGCATCCGGTTTGTCTTGCTTGTTAGCCAAGCACAGCAACGGCACCTCAGCTTTCATTGCAAAATGCATGAAACCCCGTTGGCTCATAATACCCGAGTCAGCTACTGCAGTGGAAATCACCGCGCATCAGCGCGATGTGGTCATGGCATGGTTTGAGTTTGTTGCGTTCAATGTTCTCGATTGATGGCCATTTGATAGCCGCCTTTACCAATATGAGTTCCCCATAGCTCCCCAAAGTTTTTGACGCGAGTTCAAGGCCTTGCTGATCAAGCGCATTTTGCGCTTTGCGCTGCCAGTCAGTGGGCCGCTCGGCCAGTGCTACACAGAAAAGGTGCAAAGAAGAGGCCGCAATTCAGTGTGACCTGCTGCCCTGGCCAAGTCTTCAGGTGTATCTCCGCGATCATTTGCAACATGTTCAGAATCATTCTCCAAGAGAACTTGCACCAGTGCCTGATCTCCCATGACTGCAGCGATCGAAAGAGGTGTGGCACCCGGCAGAGAAGCCATTTGTCGCTGGTAAACACCACAACCCTCCAAGCCCCAAAGAGTAGCACAAACCCAAGCACGCATGCAATCCCAGTAGAGAAGTCCACGTGGCTCAGCTGGGGGCATTAACATCACCATGCAAGGACAGTAGCAATTGCATGATCTCGGTGGCATGTGGATTCCCCCGCCCAAAAAATGATACGCTGTACATTGGTCCAAAGCCATTTGAAGAAACCATGTTTGGATCACATCGGGTTTTCAGAAAGGCCCTCACTGTTTCAGCGAAGGAAATTCCAACAGCACCCGTCAAGATTGGTGATGTCGCAAAGTCAGCTTTCTTTTCCAGCAAGACCTCCACATGTCCAGGATGGGATGCCACCCACGAAGCAGTGATGATGGAGCCGGTCTCTGAAATGCATGAGAGACTGGGATCCGCATGCATCTTCGAATCTGGAACGCCATAAGAAGCGATCATCAGCAGGGTTAAACCATCGGAGTAGCCCAAGTGCCTAATACCACTGACACGAACGTTCACATCTCCATGATGCTCTACCAAGGTCTGCACAATGTTCACGTCACCTTCAAGAATTGCGCATAACATGCCAGTCATGCCACTTTCATGTTTCACAGCGGCATCAATGTTTGGAAAATTGAAGTGCTGCAAGAAGCTTTGAAGCTCCAAGCCGTTCTTTGTTTGGTTTAGCAATCTGGGCTGTTGAGACAAGTGGAAACGGTAGTCGGTCAATGGGCCCAACTCATTTAGGTGTTGTTTTTTGCTTTGGAGCGCCATCTCCCCTAGTTTCACCACCACTGCACGATCACTTTCCACCGTAAACAAACCATCGGAGATCAAATTTCTTTGCCAATCCAAGGATAAAATGTAAAGGGTCTTTTTTCTCGGGCTGAAAAAATAACAACCACGCTGGTGTCTGGTCGATTTGACAACAATCGGCACCAGGGTTCGGCCCTGCACCACCCCCTCGCCAGCCAAATGCCGTTGTTGTTGTTGTTGTTCCATGAGACGTCAACCTGCACGACAAAGTCGCAGTTAAGACGCCAATGACATCCAGCTTGTTGTTGTTGTTCCATGAGACGTCAACCTGCAGGACGAAGTCGTAGTTGAGACGCCAGTATCTATCCAGCTAGTTACGCATCTGCCAGGCCTCACTCCGATAGGCGAAATGAGGCAAGCAAAGGTCCCACCAAGAGCGTGTCACCATGCTTTGTCGTTGCACTGCGGTAGAAGCCCACAGCACCGCATCTCGACGTTCCTGCGCCACTGTGTTGTATCCAGCCCCATGATCGTGCGCCAGTTGTTTCGCTGTCGAGTCGGCAGCTGCATTCATGGCCCTGCAGAGATCTGGAGAAGGATATCCAGCCGGGCGTTTGCCATGCGAAGGGATCCAAGCCAAGCGTGAAGCAGGTCGCCAGCGCGCAAGGAGTTGATGCCAGAATCCCGAAGCATCGCCACCCTTTCTCCCATGACGAAGGAGGCTGTCAAAGCGACGCGCCACCGCTTCGTTGTCCGTGAGGGCCAAGACATCCATAGTCGCAGCGGATGCCGCCGCAGTGACATACCACAAGGCCATGCGCTCCGCATAGTGGGGAGTGTGGTCCGCACCCGTCAGAGCTCCGCCGAACGTGTAGCCATCTGAAGCAGCTGCAGCCCACGCTGTGCAGTTCCCAAAAGCCTGACTGTAGGGTCCAAGCAAGAGCCATCCAATGCCAAGCAGATCATTGTGGTACCAGAAGCGCCGAATTTTTGGTTTCACTGCAAAGTGGGAGTGCTTCGCCAAGCTGCTCTCCTCGGCCCGGTCACCGCTTCAGACGCGCGGGCAAGCCGGGGCACACAGACCTGACCACCAAGCTCACCCACCGGTGCCGCAAAATTGGCCCTCCTCCAGCTCCTCGTGACCTCCCTCTTCCGCTGGCCTCCCACATGGAATCCGCCTTGTGGGCCGCCAGGGTGACGTTTGGGCCCCACACCATGCATCCCGAGTACCTCACCCACTTCGCGTTCTTCCGCGCGACCCGCCACCCCACCCACTGGCCCATGGTCCCATCCGCCTTGCTTGGGATACCGAGCGTTTTGTGGGCCACTTCCGCCTCCTCTGGGACTACGACACGAAAACGGCTGATCCCATTCGTCCCAACCAGGAACCGGTGACTGATCACCTCCGCCCCTTCCGCTCCACCCTGGATCCTCATCTCCGCCGGGTTCTGCTTGGGTGCGCTGCTGATGCCCGCCTCCTCCCTCGCTTGGGCCGCGGCCGTCCCTGTGCCTGTGGTGGTCCCAACCCCAGCAGAACACGCGCTGATCCCTGTTGGGCCACTGATCCTGAGCGCCGTTCGCTCACAAGGCTGGTGACATTCCTTCCCGCTATCGTCCAAATAAATGGCCAAACCAATCCGTGGGTGGGCCCGGGCCATAGCGAGAGACCAAATCGCCATTATGGCGTTGAGCAAGGCTGGGGAGGCAGGGCAGCCTTGCAGCAGGCCACGTTGGACCGGGACCGGAGAAGGGTGGACACACCCACGGGAGATAAACCAGCGAGTTTGACCCGCGTAAAAGAAACGAAGGACCTGTGTTAGGCCCGCCGGAGCACCCAAGTGGTCAAAGACAAGAAACGCAACGCCAAAGTCCACAGAATCAAAGCACCGCTGGATGTCGGCTTTGGCGCCGGCCATGTTGCGACCAGCAAGGGCGCTATGCACGTCAAGTGCCGTAGTTGCATTGAAGTGCTGTATCACTATGTACCAAATCCGGCAAAAGCGCCACAAACATATCACAAATCTCTACATAGGCCGGAATGCTCTGAACAGCTCGAGCTGTATCTGATCTTGCAGCATCATCATTGACACCATCAACTCTTTGGGTGATCTGCGGGATTGCAAACCAGTCGAAGAAGAGATATCCATCAGCCACCTGCTCATAGCTAGTAGCCACTCTTCCTCACCGAAGGTACGCATCAGGTCTTCCTCCACCTTCATGGAACCATCTATCAATGAAGGCCTCCAAGGCTTGCCTCAGCAACGCCACCTGCTGTCCTGAAGGGGTCCGGAGATTTGGCACCCAAACACTGATGCGAGATGAAAATCACAAACATTCCCGGCTGCCATTCCTGGAGCAAACCTTTCTGCCGCAAAACATGATGTGGTTCGGGCGCACCTTCCATCGCCAGAAAGTCCGATACCTTAACCACATACATAGGAAACGAGCACTGGCGCACCCCATTGCAATCTGGCTCCCTGCGATCCAAACTGCCCTGCGCCGCCTGTGCCGTGCCCATCACGGGTACTGCAGGCTGAAATGGCCTGGTGAGGCGTTGCCTGATGGGGCCTTGGGCCAATTTCAGATGGAAAAATAAACGAACACACAATGTTAACCCAGATCATCATCATCATCATCATCATCGTCATCGTCATCGTCATCTTCAACATCGTGATCATCGTCATCATCACCATCATCATCATCATCGTCATCGTCATCTTCATCGTCAACATCACTGCCATCATCATCATCATCAACATCATCATCATCGTCGTCATCACCATCGTCATCTTCATCGTCGTCGCCATCATCATCATAATCATCATCATCATCATCATCATCGTCACCGTCACCGTCATCGTCATCATCGTCGTCACTATCATCATTAGCATCATCATCGTCATCGTCATCCTCACCATCGTCATCATCATCATCATCATCACCATCATCATCATCATCACCATCGTCATCACATCGTCATCATCATCATCATCATCGTCGTCATCGTCATCATCATCATCATCATCGTCGTCATCGTCATCATCATCATCATCCTCGTCGTCGTCGTCGTCGTCGTCGTCGTCGTCGTCATCGTCATCGTCATCGTCGTCATCTTCATCCTCAACATCGTCAAAGTCATCGTCGTCATCATGATCATCTTCTTCTTCATCATCATCATCATGATCATCATCAATAGCAGCAAGATTCCCCTTTTGTCCACCCACCTTTCTTCCAATTTCATGACCCACCTCTTCCACTCCACCGAGCCACTCCCTTGAGCTGCTCATGGTCGATCACCTCTAGCAGTGTGCGCTTGGCTTCCTCCAAACGCCCTGGGTCTGCCGAGTCCACCACGAACATCACCCCTGGTGACTGGCACAACCAAAATCGGATTTGGAATTTGCAGATCAGAACTTGCAGCCAAGAGCAAAGGTCAAGGGATCATCCGCGCGCGCAAATCAAGATCACATGTACACACAGAGACCAGCAAACCCTCACAACTACACAGGGGTCATAGGGGGTAGGCCTGAAGGTAATCTTATACCTGCTTGATGCAATTTCTGGGATTTAGGGGTGCCTGAGTCTGTGGCATGCTGCCGGGCTCTACTACCTGCTTATGCAACTTACAGCACGAACACGCAATAGTTTTATCGAATCCGGTGAACACCTTTCCAAATCTCAGCAGCGAACAGGCAGCAACAGCATCGTGATGAAACATGATACCTAAAACTTCCCCAGACTGCCATAATGTATCTGACTCCCGCAGATGCCTGCCTTGCACTTCGGGGTAGTAATTGTGCCAGACCGAGCGAAAAGACGCATGACCACCGAGGTCCCAAAAAACCGCAATGACTTTGTCGATCTGGATTCGACCGATATTGAAACCAATTGTCGGCGGTATCCTGCCAGATCAAGCCCACCATGGGAAGTCAGTCAACTGGTTTCATTATTCCATAACTCCATGTGTTTGGACATTTCGAGTCACCATCTCATGCACCTGTACAACAACCAGTGGAGAATGCCCCAGCAAACCAACAGATTTTCTTCTTTGACACGTGCAATAGACCACAAGACATCCACATGGTCTCTTGCCAGAACGCTGCCTAGGATCCTTATCTCTTGGGTCATGTCTTGCCACTGCAACCACCAATGGACCATATCAACCATGGTGAATCTTAGATGCCCAACAAGGGAATAGTTCGCAGCTAGATAGCAGCCCCATTTCTGGCAATAAAAAATAAACCACCCAACATTAGGCAGTCATGAAATTCACGTCGTGCAAAGAAAGTCGTTGTGAAAGTAGCGTGCACAAACGCCGCTAAGAACTCCAACTGGGCAGTGTTACCCTCTGGTAATTTAATATAGCTATTGAAAATGGCAATAGAAATTGTTAAATAGTTGATCTTCCCATGAAAAAGTGTGCATTAAAAATTGTGATTTTCCATAGCAAAATGTTAGTTTACCAGAGGTACACCTGGCGCGATGTCGCGCCTCTCAGGCGCCATGGCCTTCAGTCCGAACAACGCTTTGAGCTGCTCGAGAGTGGTGGTCTTCCCCGCGTTGTCCACGCCCAGCAAAACCATGCGCCGCTCCTGGCGTTTGGCTGAGCAAAGAACGGAAACTGGAGGGATGACATGTGAAGTTAAGTTGCTAAATGGAAATCGAAATAATAAGACTGGTAGGGTAGTGGTCCCCAACAAAGGCACCCTTCTCGACTCCTCCTTTTGAAGAAACCATTGCCAGAGGCCGCAAAGCAAGCTGAACATCAGCCTCAGTCTGGAAAAAGGGTACCAGATTCTGATTATCCCACTTGAATACGTGGCGGTTAACAGTGTTCAACACTGCTCAAACAGCTCAGTCCCATTCTGTGAAGCTTTCCAGACCTGTTTTGCCAAGAAACAAGTGGGTCTGACCGGGCAGCCATCTCCCGTGGCCCGGCAACCGGAGTTTGAGCCAAGTCTGCCACAGCCACTTAACTCAATCTGAGCAGCTGAATTTGAGGATTTGTCAAACCCTTTCCTGAAAAGGAACGAAACGAACTATGGAAGTCTGCACCGCACAGCGGCGTTGCATTCCCAATTCATCTTTGGACCTGTTTACCATCACTTTTTTACCAATGATTTCATGAAGGAAACACATGTTGCCAGGCTCTTGAGATCACGAAAAGAAAATAGAGATGAGCTGAGACTTCACTGGTCCTCTGGCAAGTCGGTGCAGTGTACCACGTTGTGGACATTGTCTCTGCCTGGCGCGAGGCATCCGCATGGATCAAAGCTTTCCAAGTGAGGTCATACTTTGGGAAGTCTGTAATCCTGTGCTTTTAGGTGCGCGTCAAAAAAACCTAAAGGTTAGCTTCGTGATTATCACCAAGTACCAGTAGCTAGCAAAACGACGTGCATCTTCAACGTGATAAAGACCCCTTGCTTTTCGGCCTACATCCAGTGATACAACCAAAACCATTAAAACAACTGTTGAAAAAAAATGAATCCACTTATCAGTGGCCGTTGAGGCTCGCACCATGAAGGGCACGGATCGTGCTGGGCCGCAGGTGCCTGAGGGCAGCTGGTTTAAGGTTGGCCTCGCCGGGGTGGTTTCAATGAGGATGGGCAACTACATATGGCATTCATTGTGGGATGAAAATTATCCATGAGCCCCAGCTATTTTGGTGCGAAAGCCAGGCACCAGAATGTGGATGACAACAGGATCCCCAATTTAGATACGCACCAGCCACAGTTCCACTGCCACGTATCTCACTGTGAGGCAGAAAATGTTGGTGCCTGGAACCCACATGTTCGTCCCGCCTCGCAATTTCGATATCAAAGGGCCCACAGAGTTCCCGCAACCTGCGCGATGTGCACTAAGAAGTTTTGAGATATTCAATCAAAGATCATCAAACAACATCCAGAATTCCAATCAGGATCCACTTGCCACGCTGCCAAGGAAGACTCTCAAATTGCAAAAAAGGTCAACCACTGCCCGGTTGTCAAAGCTCATACAGGCAAGCTAGAAGGATCCGGTTTTCCAACCTTGGAACCACATCTTCACCTCGTACCTGGTAGCAAGCGGATATGGCTTCGAGATGGTTCACATGTGCAATGGCGAAGCATCACTTGTCCATATCTCATGTTGATTTGTGGGATCAGGGGGGTGTTTCTTCCTCCAAAGGAGGTCTTGGGAAACCTTCCCCAAGGGCCCAAAGTATGTCCGAAACCCTCTGTCATTCCATTGTACTGCATGGTCAGTACGGATTTCCAGTTCACGGATGATCATTGTCAATATATTCGGTCAGTATAGTATAGATTCTAGATAGTAGAATCCACTATCATCATCAACCAACAATCATTGATTTATAAATATACCGAATATACCCCATTTTTTGATAATTAAAACTTACGTAATTCAATGACCGATCAACCAGGGTTTTGAAATCATACTGTTAACCAGTGAAACATCCCCATAATATCCCATAATATCCAAATGTAGCATGAATATTAGCATGAATGGTATCCCTCCAAAAAACATCAACACCGCTCAACTGAGGCATGCGGGGGTCCGACCTCCATCGCAATGCAGGTTCCTGAAGCCAACTCAGTGATCATGGCAGAGTACTGGGCCTTGGAGACACCGAGATTTAAGGCCCAGAAAAATGAAGACCAACAGACCCATAAAGTATATCAAAGAATTAACATATCCTCAAACGTTAATTAGATAAAATTGGTGTTTTTGTTTTAGGATTGAACATGATCAAACCGTCCAAAGTTCGGGGGACCGCGAAATTCGGACCATGCTCAAAGGCATGGGCTTCAAACCATCTATGTCAATGTGAGTCTGGGATAGAGTGTCAGTCTTTAACCCTAGCATACGCACAAATCGTTTCATCCCACTCCATTGCTGCCTGTCACACAGTGAATGCACTGCCTCAAAGCACCCCATCTTGGGACATGACGCTTGGAAGGACAGTCTTGTAAACCTGCCCAAGCAAGCAGGTGCTCCCTCACAGTTTTCAGTTCATGGCGCTTCAGCATTTTTACATCTGCGTCTTGGACCGAGCGCGCTTTGACTTGGAGCTTCCCCAACACAGAGAATTTACATGAATTTAGCAGGTCCCATACCATCCATGCAGTCTGCCACACAGTCTTCCACAGAGTCTGCCATAGAATGTCAGACCCTGCAACATCGCGCACTGGCCTCATAGAAGTTCTCTGCTTGGCTTTTGAGGAGCACAAAGCTCTGCATCGCAGAGATCTGCAGCCTGGAAATTTGGCCCAAGTACATGGCGCGAACCCAGGGGCTGTCGGACTGTAGCGATTCAATTGTCTCAAAAAAATGCAAACAATGCAAACCTTGATGCTGAAGCCACAGCATGTTCAATGATATGCAATGGTATTTTCTTCAATGACACCAAAATTATCGATTTGGCGTACCCTTCTCTGAGCACCGAACCCTGCTTCCATGATGGCATTGATCACTAGCCCAGTCTGGGATCGGGTCACAGCGCGAGAATCAGCAAAGAAACAAATCCAGTCTTCCAGTCAGGCTCTCGAAAGCAGCACAGCACTCATCAACCCGTCCACCGTTACTTCATGGGTTCAACCTGTTCCAATGATCAACACAACAGAGGTCCATGGCCTTCCCTTCTCGCACTACATGTGGCCTCACAGTATGGCTAGAACTACAACGCACATGCTCCAAAGCATCCATTCGACTTGAGACCCATCATTTGGAGACATTCATCATCTCAACTTTCTGGTACTCCCAACTGGTGCAATCTCTAGCAATGGACGAGTCTGAAAATGCTGGCAAAAATGCAAAGCAAAGTGTTTTTGCGCGTGGACATGCATGGACCAAGCAAGCAAGTTTCTCTTCTAGCCACAAGCCAAACCGCAAAAGTTCAATCATGATTTGGAGTGAAAGTGCTAGCTTCCGCGGAGGCTCTCTGTAGAATCTCGAAAAAAAAGGAACAACTCGTCCAAAGGTGCAATTCAAGCCTTCCAGCAAGTAAATATGGAGCATTTACCAGGCACCTGATGATACATAGGGAACAACCCTCGAAGATAGCGGAGCTATCCTTTCTGGCAAAGACCTGCAGTGCTTCAGCACACGAGTCAGTCTGTCTCTCACGTGAAAAACCATCAAGTGCCAACTGCTTCTCGTCACGTACGTTGATATCGTTGATCTGTGGAAATGCTCCTGTTTCATCCTGTTTCTGTCCATGACGGCAACTACACACCTTCTCACTTGCAGGTCCAGAAGTCTCCGTCTGGATCGCCTCAGACTTGCTATCCTATCCAGAAATATCCAGAAATATCCAGAATCCGCTTCCCATGGAGTTTGACGAGTAAAAAGCCACAGCCCGTTGGTACCCCGTTCCGTTCCGTTGGTCGATCATCGTAAAATCGACTCGATGGCCCCTCTGGAGCCCTGGCCGAATCCGCCACCTGCGCAGTGACCTGGCAGAATCCGGGCACCGGAAATGCGAAATGCCGAGATCGGCTGTGGTTTTAAGTTTGATGAATATTCCCTGAAAAATCTCAAATCGATATGTTTTTTCTATTCCATGCAACTCTTGATCCAACCTCGAAGTACGCACCACATCGCAACACAGATTCTATCGATTCTTCAGCGTTTTGGCGGTGCCTCCTGCCAAACATCTGCCCCTTGGCCTTGGCAATGGGTCTTGGAGCATCCCAAAGTTTCCACGATCTCTTGTAAAGATTACGAATCATTAACTTATACAGCTGTTTTATATGCATAACTATGCTCAACTGAAATAGTTTTGACTCTTGACCCGCAGTTGCCACAGACGGTCGACGTTTCACAAGATACCAATCAAGTTGCGCTTGAACAATCCAAATCTATTGCCGAATGTTCTTCAAGCCAGGCATTGGACCCTATCCTTTGAGGCGAGAACCCACCAGTTCCAAATGAACAGCCATTTCTCCGGCATCGGCAAGTGTCTTCACCTGTTGGTCAGATTTTGTCTGGGAAACTTCGAAACCATCAACCGAAGCTATCCAAATCTCAGAGACACTTGCAAAAAAGTAATTTTCATTTCAAGACATTGGTTTAAGGGAAAACCTCTGTACAGGAAAGCAAGATTTGTTTCCCTCCGAGTTCATTCCACATTCCACAATGTCCACATTGTGTGCAAAGATATGGCACCCGCTTGATGGTGAAGCCCGTCTCGTACGCTGCCAGGAAGTAGTCCCCCAACTGCGCCATGGCATTACCACAGATGACGGTGTAGACCTGACAAAATCAACAAACATGCAACGATCAGTCAATCCAAGGTTTTCATAGTTGGAAAACGGTGGGTGCCATACATGATATTTTTGTACGCCGCGCGATATACTAGCATGTGAGTGGTAGAAAAGACAGGAAACTACATCCAATCTATTCAATCTGAGATCACCAAGGGAAAATGTATTTGCTCAAAAGGAAAAACCACTAACAACTCTTGAGGGTCTCCGATAACACAAAACTAGACTTGCAATCTCTCATGTATATCTCCAGAAGCGCACAAGTCGAGCAGCACACATTGAAACGGCATTTGGGAAGCCAATTCTCGTGGGTTGAAAAGCATGGCAAGCATTCTGCCTGCCCTGCGCTCTTCTGGAAAAAGGCTTCAGTTGGCTTGTCTGCAAAGGAAACTATCCTTAGCACAACTTGTGGGAGAGTGGCGCATGCTAGACGGCCATGTTAAAGTTACATCAAATTATCGCAGCAAACCAACACCTGCCACATGTTTTCTGAAACTCCAAAACATCCACTTGGACCCAGACTTCATTTTTCTGGCACAAACTGTGACTTCGGCTCCCTGCACAGAGTGACAATGAACCTGCACATGCTGATGGATTCAACGAAGTTCACCCGGTCCAAGGAACCGGCGATGAAAAGATCCTCCAAACGGAAGGCACCATCTTGGTCATAAACCTGACATATCGATGCGCCGACAAAGTCAAGGCCGCCCTCCAAAGTAGAAAACAAGTTCCAGCCGGAGCGCCCCTCTTTTCAGGAACAGTCGTTTGGATTTGGTATCATACCTGCCACATGAAAAATGCAAACCAAAACCAACCCCTCAGGATGGCGCAGGAAGCAAGTAAACAAACAAAATTTGCAAAATGTAATAAGGAACAAACGTGAAGCACACAACAAGTTCCAGTTCAAAGGCAAATGATTCAAACCATTCGTGTCGGCCAAGTTTGAACAGATTAAAATGCAGGGCACAGCGACAACTCATTGGGGATGCCATGGCCCTTGCTATAAACTGTGAGGAGAAACTCCTGGCGCACTTTGTCTGAACTGTGCCCTTCTCTGGGTTCCCACAATTTAGTCTGTCCTTCGTCATCTGGGATGTTTCCTCCACATGCTCACCTAAGTTCTTAAAGCAGAAACACAGCGAAAATCAAGTGGATGCAATTGCTAAAAGGACCACCTTCGCCATCCGTTTGCATGCAGGCATCATCACTCTCAGTCCCCACACATACAAAGTTGTACTTGTGAGCATCAGACATCTCCTCCAGGTAAACCAATGCAGGTTCAAATATTGAACATTTAGTTTAAATCCACAGGAACGCACATAGTCGTGGGTGAAGTCCGAAAAATTGGTTTGTGCGTTGTGCTGGTGCAACAGTCCCAACAGAAGTCAAAACAATGTTTGAATATACCTTTACATTTCCCATGTTTTAAACCTGTCAGCTGGTGACATGGTACACTTGAAAGAATGAGCCCTACAAAACCGTTGTTTGATTTGTTGGTGAAAAAGGATTGGCAAAAACTGGGCATTGACCACGCGGTTTTCACAACATGTGGTTTCTACTTTCCCAGAGTCGTCGGCCACCTGCTTGCAAAAAGGGAAAGTCCTGGACAGCAACGTGATAGCAACCAACTACCAAATCCAAAGACGGACCAAAGTTGTGTTTTGTTTTTGCAACCAGTGCTCAGTGCTCATTGGGGAAGTGAATTTGCAAACTATTTACTGTAACACTAACTGTAGATGATTCGCGTTTTAGGTGGTTCACACGCTTGGTTCCTGGAGCCAAAAAACACGTGGGCCTGCAACTTTCCGAAGTCAGCACCACCAGTCAAAGCACGAAGCGTTGCTGTGAAGAAACACAGACACATTTCAGCAATTCCATTTTCTTCGGGTGCCCGACCAGCTGCAAGCCTCCACACCTGTCAGCAAAAGTGAATCCCACTGTATCCTTTTCCAAAAATCTTGAAGCCCAAAAGAAACTGATTGCGACTGAATTTGGATGATTTTATCTTAAAAGACTCAGTGAAGAGAACAACAACCTAATTCAAACGTACATGAATATGCATGCCTGCGTATATGATCACGTGTCTGTTTGTGAAAGAACGAATGTGTGTCTGTGCCTCTGTCTGTGTCTGTGAACAAATGCATGCGTTCATGAATGGATGAGTGGAACGAAAAAAAAATAACCGACTGAAGGGCCCCACCAGCTGCTGTGCTGGCTGGTGCGCGCGCAGCTCTTCAAACACTGCCCTTGCTTTCTGCTCCTGTGCTCGCGGTCATATCATCTTACAAAACAATCCACAATCATGAACACGTCTTTTTGTTGGTTGTTCATTAGAAGGAGGATGGAATTGTAGTATATAGATGAAAGTGAACATTGATGATAATGGATAATAGGATGGGTATCAACAAAACCAGATATCCCCGCTGGGGTCCATAGCATGTACAAATAGAAGATGTCAAGCGGTATCAACTGAAGTGAGAAGAAGATTAGGAAAGAAAGATAAGTATGAAGTAGGAGAGATGCTGATATGCAGATTGTATAGGAAAGATGATAAGGGTAAATTTAATGTTAATATAAGATGGTTGATTACAAAAGTAGAAGGTAATATGATAACAATACAGGACATCAAGGATAAAGCACATGTAAGAACAGTAAATGAAAGTATCATAGACAATCATTTTAGATATGTTTACTGCTCCACATGCCATAGCAGACAGGGAACATCAATAAGGGGAAACATTACAATACATGAATGGCAAAAATCCTATCTAGTAGGCAGAGAGTGGCTGTGGTGCGCCATACAAGGGCAAGGGATTTTAACAATGTCTATTCTTTCAAGAATGAACAGGCAGATGAAGAGATGAAAAAGAATTTAGTAATAGGATACTTCAAGAACAAGATTGAAGGATACAAGAAGCAGGATAAAGTAGCAGATAGAGAGATTGATTTAGAAAACTATGTTGATGAAGAATTGTGTTTAAAACATGTTCATGGTTGTTGTGCCCACTGTGGAGTAAAATTTTATATTGAAATGAAGGCAGGTAAATTATCAACAAATTTCACCTTTCAGAGAATAGATAATGAACTCAGCCATCATATAGAGAACGTTGAGGCTCGGTGTAAGTATTGTAATTGTTGTATTCACTGATTGTTGTTGTTTTTTTCAATAATAATTATCTTAATATATATATAATAATGGATTCTAAGCAAGAGATTATAGGAAACATATATTATAATGAATCAGGTTTTGGCTCTAAAGCTACAACTTTAAAAGATGCAAGAGAGAAGGATAAGAGCATATCAGTGAAAGATGCTGAAGAATTCTTTAAACAGAATGTAGAGATTTAAAAAAAAAAAATCCAAGGGGCTACAACTCCTTTGTTGCACCTCACAATAACCATACTTATCAAGTTGATATATTCTTTATTTCAAAAAAGGACTTAAAGGTAAAACAAAAGTTTCGAGGAGGATTGGAATGCATTGATGTTCTAAGTAAATTTGCAGTGCTTGATCCGGTAAGGAGAAAAGAAAAAGGGTAGTGCCATCAAAGGAACAAATTTGGCATTACAGAAGATGCAAAAAAATCCAAAAATCATATATACTGATGATGAGAAAGCTATAGCAAGTAGTGAATTTCAAGAGTTTGTTGAAGGTTAAAATATTGAACTTTACAGGACTAGAGGACATCCAGCTTTTGCAGAACGTTTTATACGCACCTATGAAAAAAAAGACTAATATACAATGGATAGACCACATAGATGAAATTATGATGACATACAATTCCAAAGATGTTCACTCAAGTATAGGACAAACACCAAACAAAGCAAGAGACAAAGACAATGAGTTTAAATCAAGAATAAATGTTTCAATAAATGCAAAGAAACAGAAACTCTACCCTGAGTTGAATGTAGGAGGCAAAGTAAAAATCAGAAGAAAGAACAATAACAGAGAAAGAAAGAACAAATCATTTTTTGAAAGGTGAATATACTGTAGAAGCACTTGATACAAAATTAAATCAAAAATATTACACATTAGCAGGATACAATGGACCTTTAACGAGGCATGAGTTGGTAAAAGTTTAAACTACCATTTATAGGAAATATATTTAAAGGAGTATTGATATAATAAATATAGTGAAATGTTGTTCAACTATAGTAAGTGTGAGTGTTGTAAGGGTAAAAGGAGGGATGTAAGTTTTACATTTTACAATGTATTACCAGCAAATGTTTGTGATATGATAAGGGAGTATAATGTATATTGCAATCAGTGCTGTATAACCAGAGACCTTGAAAAGTTCTTTGTTGAAAAGAATAAGGATAAAGGATATACAAAATTTCAGGTGTAACTGAAATTCTTTATGAAGCATCAGCAGAGGTTTCAAGTTTGTTTTTACTACAAGACTGGTAAAAAGTGATTTGAAAAAGAAATTGATAAATTCATTAGCAATGAAAATTTAATTAAAAAATTTGGAGGAACAGATAAAATTAAACCATACAAAGCATTTGTAAAACAATGTAGAGACTTGTTTGATGCAATTGATGGGCATTTATTGAGCAAGGACAAAATAAAGAAGTCTTGAATGAGTTTGGAGCAAACAAATACTGTGCGTTTGCATACTACACTACAAAACATAAAAAGGTGCTTATTGATTTGTTTATTTTTAATATATTTATTCTGTAACAGGTGAAAATAAAATTAATTAGATTGAAATAGATTATATTGATATTTTTTGATTATATATTTGAAGACCTGTTGCCTGACCATTATTTTCAACAATAATGGTTCATAATAAATTAGTATGAAATATGATGATTTAGTCCTAAAGGCATAATGTGTAATAGTGTATGGAAGAAAGAAAATGCACAAACTGTAAGGTATGTAAAACAGGCGAAGAATTCAATGGAATGAATGAACCGTGCATAAAATGCTTAGACAAAAGTAAAGAGTTTCAAAAAATGTATTCTCAAAAGGAAGTATTCTGTGATATTTGCCTATGCAAAGTCAAACGATGCAAGCTGCCAAAACACTTAAAAACTCATAAGCATATCAATAACAAGAAGAGAAAAGAGTAAGAAGAAACAAAGCAAAAAGAAATGAATGAATATATGAAAGATGATGAAGCTAGAATAGAAACACTACGAAAGATATGGAAGACAGTTAGACCATAACACTTTAAAAGACCTTAGCCCATATTTTCAATAGAAATATTCTATTAACATTATGTTGTTATTTTTCTATTTTTTATTTGTGGTGTGTTATTGTATTACCTGTTGTGAAATGGTTTGTGATGGTATAATGTGATAAAATGTGATGAAATATTATGAAAAAATTGTGCTGAAATGATATGTATGAAAATTATGCTGTGAAATTCTGCTATGATGTATGTGTGATGTATGTGTGATGTATGTGTGATGTATGTGTGATGTATGCATGATGCTATTATGGAATTTATGTGATGAATGTGTGCAGAGCGATAATATCAACTGGGGCATCTGGGATACTAGCTATAGGTTAGATAGGGTAGATAGGATAGATAGGGTAGATAGGGTAGATGGGATAGATAGGATAGATAGGATAGAATAGATAGGATAGATGGATGGATGGATAGATACATAGATAGATAGATAGATAGATGGATAGATGGATAGATGGATAGATGGATAGATGGATAGGATGGATAGGATAGATAGGATAGATAGGATAGACAGGATAGACAGGATAGATAGGATAGATAGGATAGACAGGATAGACAGGATAGACAGGATAGACAGGATAGATAGGATAGATAGGATACAATAGATAGGATAGATAGGATAGAATAGATAGGACAGATAGGATAGATAGGATAGGTAGGATAGGTAGGATAGGTAGGATAGATAGGATAGATAGGATAGATAGGATAGATCGGATAGATCGGATAGATCGGATAGATCAAAAGAGCGGATAGGATAGATAGGATAGATAGGATAGATCGGATAGATCGGATAGATCGGATAGATCGGATAGATCGGATAGATCGAAAGAGCGGATAGATCGGATAGATCGGATAGATCGGATAGATCGGATAGATCGGATAGATCCGATAGATCCGATAGATCCGATAGATCCGATAGATAGGATAGATAGGATAGATAGGATAGATAGGATAGATAGGATAGATAGGATAGGTAGGATAGATAGGATAGGATAGATAGGATAGAGAGGATAGAGAGGATAGAGAGGATAGAGAGGATAGAGAGGATAGAGAGGATAGAGAGGATAGAGAGGATAGAGAGGATAGAGAGGATAGAGAGGATAAGATAGATAAGATAGATAAGATAGATA
>Ga0126342_10006048_pt1 | contig 21342 bp, 20 predicted proteins | sample Cyp1metagenome_FD_92528 | JGI IMG/M metagenome (GOLD analysis project Ga0126342, IMG submission 92528) | Coral microbial communities from Lord Howe Island, Old Settlement Bay, Australia - Cyphastrea 1 metagenome | ecosystem: Host-associated > Invertebrates > Cnidaria > Coral ...
CCGACGTCAACAACCGGGCCCCGGAAGGCTTACCTTTAGGCGGGGTTGAAAGGCCGTAAGAGATGTGGCACCCCGGGCGCCCCTCCGAACCCCCCCCCCCGGTACTCTACGGATAGGGGGGGGGGGGGAGGTAAATGTTAAATGTCCGCAAGCAGTTTGTAAAGTGTTTGTGAGGTGTCTTTGTGGGGATGTAATCAACCTATGTCTGAAGTCCATAGTTCCTTGCAGAAAGTGTTCGAAAAAGAAGGTAAAAATGAGATAGACAAATGTAGCCATCCTACACCTGAGGCCTATAATTCCTGGCAGAAAGTGCTTTTAAAAAAAAGGTAAAAATAAGATTTTAAAAAGCACAATCCTATACATAAGGTCCATAGTTCCTTGCAGAAAGTGCTCGGAGCAAGATAGAAAAATGTAACCATCCTACACCTCAGGTTCCACAGTTCCTTTCAGAATCAACATGACACATGTGTAGATTGTTATTATATTATGGTTGGAGGGTCATAAGGGGGGCTAGATAGGAACCGTGCCAGAAGGGTGTTTAAGTTCGATCATGTGGGTACATAAAGGGGGTTTATCATGGGGACCCCATAAAGGTTCGTTCGAGGTCCTTTTGAGGTCCATTTGAGATCTTTATTTGTATTCTATTGTTTTTTTCCACGGGTAGGAGGTAAATTTGAAGACCTTCAACATCTATTTTTGCATTTATTTGAAGTTCAAGGATTTTCCAGTAATTTGCAAGGAATAATATACCTTCTATACCTCTATGTTACATGTGGAAATGATAAAAAAGGTGCAGAAAAGGTGTAGAATGTATTGGAAATACCAAGCAATTGGGGTCCTACAAACTTTCAGTTTGCATTTTTGATTTTCTGCAATTCTGCAGCTATTTGCAGACCTTCGCACTACAATTTTAGATTTGTTTTTCATTTTCTTGCATTTTTTTCAAAAATGCAATCGGACATTTTGAACACTCCCCTGTGTTTTTTAAGAAAATAAATGAAATCCCGTAAAGTGTGAGGGGACCTACTAAAATGAAATCTTGCAAATAGAACGCAGTTAGAAAAATAAATGCTCGCCGACATTTACCAGGACCCCCTCCCTCAAAAACGTCTAAAGTGTGTCTTGCAATTTGGGTACGTCCCCCCCCTTAAAAGGGTAGTGATGTAAAAACTATTAACATATTTCAAAAAATATAATTTATATAGTCTATAATGAACTATATATGTTATCTTAAAATGATGTGAATGTTGTTTCTTTTGTCGAAGGAAGATTGCCTAACACCATTGTTCAAGCCAATATATTTCATGATATTTCATGAAATCATGAAGTACTTTGTTAAATGAATGCCACACTCTTGAAAAACTAATGTGCATATTCATGTTTTTATCTTAGAGAGACGCTACCCTTATCTGAAATAATACTATCTCTATGGAAGATATACCATATTTGTTCCAAAATATATGGAAGACATGGTGCACTCTTTCTACAAGAATGCAGCGCACATCTCAGGGCTCTGCTTCACAGCAATGATGCACTTTATCAAAGGAATGTTGCCCTCTCTGTGCCTTTATAATCTGAGTTGATACTGTGTTTAATTAAAAAAACATTTTTTTTGAGAAGAGAACAGCATGCTTATCCTTATAAAACGGTCTCTTTAAGATGCAGGAAACTCTGTCAAGAAGATGCAGTACTGCTTCGAAACAAATGAAATCTCCTGTCAATCAAAATATTGGTTCCTCTTGTTCATGCTTTGCTATAAAATCTATAAAGACATGCAGCATAAAAGCAGTCACCCTCCTATCGTTGAGCGTGGCGCAACCGGTCAAAATTGAATTCCATTTCTCTTTGATATTCATTGATTCCATTAAATATTTCATAGCAAAAATGGCTGAATTACCGCATACTTCTACCAAACTGAATTTTCCCAGCTGATTGACGGGTTTGCTTTCAGGTCCTTGTAGTTTATTTTTGCCTGATGTACAAATTTGGATTTGTACCGTATACACAAGACTTGAAGCCAAAACTTCTTACACGATATATTATACCCTTGTAGCTCTATAGCTGGTACGCCTCAAAAGTAAGACAAACATGAACAGATGTTTGAAGTGACTCATTTTCTACATTATTCAATACAATTCAATACATAAAACTTACCAAAAAGCGCACTCCCACAGCCTGCCACTCTCTAACTTTATCAGCTCCCGATGCAAATGACTTCAGCCCGCCTTGGCACAACGCGGACATTTAACCCGGCCATCCGCTGGTGAGCTCAGGTCAATGAGCCTTACTTTGGCGGAGATTGGACGAAGCTGGCTTGCAAAGCGTACGAGTCTGGAGTCCACATGTCAGAAGATTGGTGGCGTGAACTCTACGTGCAATGCATCTTGATTTAATTTGATTACACATACTGTACGTTGAAATGCGATGAAATGCATTAACGCATATTAATGCATATTAGCGCATATTAACGCTAAACATCAAACAACAATTCATGTATGCAGCACTTTGCAGCATTTTTCACTCTTCTGACATCTTCTGACCCGTTTGATGTTTGATTCATTTGGGATCATTTGGGAGAGAAGTATAGAGAAGTGTCAGTGGCTTGAAGATGGTTGAAGCATGTTAAAGCAGTTTATAGCAGCTTTAAAGCAAAACCATTGAGGTCTTCACGGCTTAGACTACCTGCAGCTTGGCCAAAACTGCTTGTTCGGTCTCGTGTCTTATCGTGTCTTATCATTGATTTATGCTTGATATGTGTTACAATATGACAGCAACTTCACTTGATATGTGTTACATTTGTGTTACAATATTGCTTGTCTGTTTATGTCAGACTTGTCTTTTTTGAAAGTCTCTGGAATGATGTTTGTCCAGGGATGTCAGGGTCTTGAAGGCGTGCCCAAAAGCAAGGGACATTTTGAAAAGGTCGAAGCCCAACTGTATAGTCCAACTATAGTAACTGTTCATATTGTTTGCCTCCAAATCTTGGGTGGCCCGTTTAAATTTGGTTTGTCGAGGGGTTGTGACATGTTGTGACATTTTGCGAAATTTATGACTCATGGTATCTCATGGTTAAAAAGAAAAGATGCTGAGAGCGATCCAGGCAATGCATTGCACAAACTCTAAGTTGCTTCCAGCTGGCCAGGCACAGAAAAGCGCAGATGCATTGTGATATCAAGGCCAGCTGGCTCATGCATGCAACGTCTCGTCCAAACTGTTCCGAACATGTCCAAATGATTCCAGATGTATATAGCTCATGTCACAGAGATGCACTCACATGTGCACAATTGTATGTTTTCAGGCTGTGAGAAGCTCGCATTAAGTTCACACTTGGCACTTGTTTTGAGCAGATGTTCTGCAAAGAGTTACTGTATATAATTGCAGGGTCAGAATCCCCTGTCCGAAGATATCAAGTTCCTTCCTTTGCAGGAGCCAAACCTTATGGTAAAGCACAATCACGATTACAGAAGCATCTCGGTTGGACTTGATCGCGTTTTAATTTTTTAAAGCAGGGAGTTTGGGTGTGACGGGCTTGCTGCTACGGTTTCTCGCAACGCTGATCAATGGCAGAGTTGGATGATTCGAATTCGAGCATATTCGAGCATATTCGAGCCAAGGACCGCAGGTTGTGTACATTGATTTTGGCTTGTCGCAAGCCTTCGCTCGAAAAGTAGAGAACGTCACGGGCACGTCAGCTCCTCAGGTGAACTCACGAGCATCGTGCAGCCACGGGTCGCATCGAGCCACGTTCATGTCCTGTGCTATCCTGTGCTATCCTGTGCTATCCTGTGCTATTCAGCTCTGCAGACTGACTTATTCATACTTATTCGCTATTTTTTTCAAGGTCTTGTAGTCCAAACCCGTTGCATCCCGTTGCGGCTCAGGGTTTCTGTACGTTTCTGTCAAGGTTGATTTAGTCAATAGTTTCTGGAAATTGGGTCAAGTCATGTCAAGTCATCCTCATATTGTCATATTGTCAAGTCATGCCACATGATATTGTTAGATACAGTACATGATGTAATCATAATGTACATGTGCTCGCCTACCCAGGCCTGGATACATCCCGCCGGAAACCTGGCAGGAGAAGGCAAATGTAGCAATGGCACAGAGTTTTGCCGTCAAGATCCGTCAAGTGAGAATGAGACAGTACAGGGCACCAAAATACAAAGACATCCGAAGACATCATATGACATCATCAAACATCTTGAACATTCTCACGCGTTGAATTTATCAACAGATGCAGACACCTTGAACTGCTTCTTGGCAAGCCTCTTTGCGAGATGCAGGCATGGTATCCAAGTGGTGACATTTTTAGCCTCGGAGTTGCTCGGCTTGCATGGCAAACGTGGCAGCATAGGCTGGTCACTGGTCTATTTTGTTGTTCCATGTTGTTCCCAGTTGGACCTCTACTAATCTTAACAAAGCGCTGCACCCGAGCCTTTAAATAACCCGTTACTGTAATACTGACTTGAACATGTTTGGTCAGAAAGAGCACTAAAGGGGCCTGCATTATTCACAGGAGGAGCGAGGAATGGGCTGTAGATACTGTAGAGTGTGGCTTTTGTTCCTGATTCATGACCCAAAATGGTGCTAGACGTGATCTTCCCATGTGGCAGGAGGCAGTAACTGAGCCAACATGTAGCAGCATATCATGTTCGCAGACACGCGCCTTCTTGGTTCCAAGCCGGTACCAACTGCGCCAAGCAAAGTCAGATAGATCCAGTGCTTTCTTTTGTATTTTGGTTACTCCATCGTGAAGCTGTATGTCATATGTGAGGTTGAGTGGAATAAAATGGAATCAGCACTTCAGGGGGGGAACGCTAAGATGCAGAATTCCAAAGCCGCAGTCCTGCGGGAACCAGTCAAAAGCAGCTTTCATAAAAGGTTCTTAGTCTAAGATATCTAAGATGCGCTTCAGAGTCTCATGTCACGCTGATGGCAGAACATGGCTTGCGGCTTGACATCAGCGCGCCATTTGCGCCTGAAAGTTTATCACAGCGCTTGCTGCGGCTTTCACAGATTGCAGAGGCTGAGGCGCTTGAGGTCGATGTGTGGTTTGTTTGCAAAAGTGGTGAGATATATTGACCATTTATTGACCAAAATGGTGAGACACTTTGTGGACAGTGGACTGCGTGTTCTGCACATTTGGCTATGGAATCTCAAGTAGTGACTAGTGGGTGGCCTCTAGCAGTGGGCCAGCTGAGGTATGGCAAGCACATAGCTCTGCAATCCTTTGAAGCAGAGGTGGCGATGTTCCTGCATAAAGAGGCCCGGCGGGTAAAATATTTCAAAATTTTGCAAGCACGCAAACCAAACCTGAACGCTTGTTCCGATAGTACAGTGATATAGAGACATGATTAGTTAACTATATAAATATACTGTAATTATAATTTAAGACACACACACATATATATATATATATGTATATAATATTAAATATTAGGTCCGTGAAATTAAATGATATAACTAAGCCGAGGCAGCAGGCTTGGCAGAGATATAGAAACTAGGCGAACACACCAGCTCACACTGACACACTGACAGGGAAGTGTTTGGAGGGCTGTCCTTGTACTCCAGAGAGAGAGAGAGAGAGAGAGGCGGAAGTGGCCAAATGTGGCCTGAAAGACTTTCAGTGATAACAGAGACTAAGAAAGGTAGAAGTGACGAGAAGTGAACACAAGCGCCGATATGAAAGGCTACACCTACGGAGACAAATTGGAGAACCATATTGGGAACAGAATCAAAGAACATCAAGAACCCAAGCTTTTTGGAAAAATGGAGTCGGCTCCGCTGAGCTCAAAATGTTACCGCAATGTGCTGCAACCCCGAAGGCTGGCCTCTTTTTCCCTACTGGTACTTTGGCTCAGCGTGCAGCCATTCACGCGCATTTTCAGGACTTGGCAGTCCAAGGCTTGCCACAGGGAAGACTGATTCTTCATCCCACTTCTCATCTGATCCATCATGATTGTTTGCGTGATGGACCCTGGATGAATTTTGGCAACCTTTTGACCTATTTTGAGATTTTTTGACGTTTTTTAATGCTGTCTCTCATTGCTTGGACAGGCCCCAGCCAAGTGGAAAAAGATGGAAAAAGATATATTACGGCCCCTTCTCCTGAGAGTACAAGGATGTACAAGGGGAAACCAATAAGAGAAAATAAGTACAAGGCAATTTCATGGTGAATTCAGTTTTCCTTGCCGCTAGGAGCATCCCAATCCAAAAGGGCGCGGTTGGAGATTGACAGATTGCCGGCCTTAAATGTACAAGTTGTTGGTCGTTTTGAGCGGCCGTTTCAACGTGAAGATTTCCCATCTGGATGTCCGGGCGCTGGAGACGTCGCAGCTCACCTCTTGACTTCATGAGTTTTGGATCTTTTGGGTTCCTTCAGTTTCCTTCAGGCCCCGGTTTGGCCCACGAATATCCCACGAATAATTTGAGCATTGACACTTGCGGTTGAACAAAATCTCGGTGATAAAGAGAATGATAAACTGTAATATGATATACTGCCATGATCTGCCATGTAAGATCATGTAAGTAAAATATAGTAAAATGATGTAAAATGATATACTATGAATTTAATATTATATCGATTGTGCATATTATACAGTATATATATACTTATATGCATGTTTTTAAATATGATATCATCGGTGCTAATCGCCCTTTCTCGCTGTCTTAATCATTCTATCATGTTCTGTTTTGTCCTATGAAGTTCTTGATTCGTCATCAATTTTATATTTGGTCTCACGGGTTTCTCAAGGTGGTCATCGAAGTTCCCCATCGCATGAATGGCGGTCGTTCCATCTCGTGGGCAGAGCTCAGAGAGATTGCTCAGCTGGCAAAGACGGCTGGCGCTCGTTTGCACATGGACGGCGCTCGTTTGTGTGAAGCTTTGCCATTCTATGCGCTCCAGGGAATCGAACGGAAAGCCATTTGTGCCGTCTTTGATTCCATCTACATATCATGGTATCCTTCGTTTTGCTAAGGATATTTCATGGGCAGTCTTGTTTGTCTTTTTTGGTTTGTGTGTGTGTTTGCGATCTGTTGTGTGCTCTTTTCATTTGTGCTATATAATTATAATTAATTATATATATAATTATAATCAAATGATATCAAATGGATGCCTGACACATCCAATTCTGTTGCAGGTACAAAGGATTTGGAGGGATGAGCGGGGCGTTGCTTTGCTCATCGCGATCTTTGGTTTCGTTGGCTTCTGATTGGCAGGTCCGATTGGGAGGCAGTGTGTTTACACAGGCTCCACAATGGATTGATGCAAGTGACTTGTCTCCAGCCGGTGCGTTTTTTTCATGTTTGTTTGTGTTTTTTTGATATTCTTTCAGTTCGTGGCATTTTCCGAAGTTGCTATGACTCCGAAAAATCGTCCAAGCCTCCCCTGCGGAGAGGACTTTGGAATCAGGGCATAGTAGATTTTGAGCTGCCTGACAGTATCAAGAGATGTCAAGAGTTTGAATGTTAGTTAGTCTGTGCATTTGTAAAATTGATTATATTTGTACAATTTTGTACATAGGTTCTGCCAACTTATGTCAAGACTTGCCAAGGATAGTATGCACTGACGGACTCAGGAGAACAGTTTCGGGACCTCGCAGGATCGTTTCAGAAGAGATATGCTAAGCTCCATGAACTGGTTCAAGCCATGGCCGGCGAACCCATCAGACAGATACTTCGGTTTGAACCACCAACACCTCAGTCCTGTATGATTCATGTGTACCTGAAAGGAGCAGCTGGGTTGCTCTTCGATCGTTTTGATGCTCTTTATATCTCTTTATTGCTTTTGTTCCCGTTCGTTTTCTGAAGGGATCGACCTGCGCTTCCTGGTAAGTTTCTTAGAATCGAAGCCTTATACTATCCACATATATCGACAGACCGGGTTCATTGTTCGAATCAATTAGCAGGATGTTTATTATTTTTGAAACAGAGAGATTTACGAATCGATAGTTTTCTGTGGGGGCATCCTCAAAGTGCCTGCCGAGTCTGTGAGAAGTGCTTGCAGATGAATATCCTAGGCAGAACATGTGCTCAGCACAGCACATGAGAAGGTTCAAGCAAATTGCCGCCTGAAGCTATGGAATCGATTGCGTGGCCAAGTTGCGAAGAGAAACATGTTCAAAACATTTCAGACTGCTTTCGCTCGCCATCTCGAGTAGATCTAGTATGATCCAATGCTTGGTACTGTACAGCATTCGCCACCAAGAAACGCATAGGTTTGCTCACATCATTGGTTCCAAGGTTTTTACTTGCACAGTTTGCACTTCAGACTGTCAGAACCAGAGGCTTCGTATGGTGAAGGTCACAAAGCGGATAAAAAACTACAGAGCCCTTCAGCAAGGGCAAAGTGATGCTAGATCTATTCAATCAGATTTCACGGTGCTGGAGGAAAAACAACTGTTATTTTCTATTGTTTGCTTTGCCGAGCATGCAAATTCAGGTGGTCCAGGATATCAACTTCACTTCACTGACAGCGGTAATGGTGACACAGATAAATGCAGAGAATCAGCAGAAACCCAGGAGTTTTACTTTGAATTCAACATGGGGCCAGCCAATGCGCAGATCCCAATCTCCGTTTACTTGGAAGGATGGACGGCCATGGCAGCGATCTTGCTCGCAAAAAGCGCCAGCTCGCCCTCGGCTGAACAAATTTCAAGCGCGAATACGATCGGAAACAAATGTCAAGCCATGATGCAAAGGAGAAACGCACAGAAAAGACAGCAATACATGCAAGAACCCTATGTTTTCTCAGGAAAATCTACGCATTGCATGTTTAAAATCATTCGGAACACCTTTTCAACCTTGGCAGACGACTATGCCTCAATGTTTGTATTCGTCGTGCTGGCCCTTCACGCTCAGGTTGTGTTTTTCCAAATGCTGTCTGGAAGGGTGCCTTCCGAGGATGGATCTGTGCGAGGAATTTTTCAAGAAGGTGCTGACACTTTCCTGCACATGTTTTTTTGTTGGTGATCTTGGTGAATTCTGCAGACTTCTACCTGCCCTCAGAGTCTTCATCAGACTTTTTCAAGACAAGGAGGCAAACTTTGCTAGCCAAAACCAGGAGACATGAGCTCAAGGTGAGAAGGAGCACATGAGAGCGATGTGCTGTGCTGAAGGTCCATTCTTGCGCCAATACGCCATGGATTCAATAGATAGACAGACTATTGTTCTTGTAGTCAAACAGTCTGACGATGTTTGACGTTTCATACGTTTTCATACGTTTTCACCTTGTAACGATTTTCAGTGACATGTGACGATTCGCCAAGAACCAAGGACTTTGTGCAATTGGCCAAAGCCACTGCTGAAAATTCACCACCTTGGCATCTGTTCCCATCGCAGTGGGGACACTCGCTCTGAAGTGCCATGAATTTGCAGCGTACTAAACTCACATGTGCACAAGATACCTTTTAATGATTTTGATGCATTTTGATAACAAATAGCAAGCAAATACATTACAGAAAGGCATTGAGCTTTTTACTGAGAGTTTTGCATGCGTTTCATCGTTTCCTGTCAGGTTGACCGATAATCTTCCTCCTTGTGCCGCCATGTAGGATCCTGAGCTAGTATCACTGATAGATAAAAGGACGTCACTAATTGCGGTGTGATCCATCTCATTCACTTTGGACCCGCTTTTCATCGCATGGGGTTTCCATCAGTTGGCACCGGAGCCTGGCCATGCCGATTCTCTCCAATCTGCGTGCCTCTGGCGCTGCAGCATCTCACGAGTCCAACCTCAACCTGTGTGTTGAGTGCCCTCAAGATGGGGATGATTCTGCAGAAGAGGAGTTGGTGCTGGATGGAGTTTCAGGGGCCTCGACTAATTATGTGTCTGATCGTCCTTCTTCATGGAGATGTTGGGATTGTGATCATGGCACGTTTCTTTGATTGACAGATAGTTGGAAGTGTTCTAGGTGTAACAGCAGAGAGTACTACCAGGTAGATGGCGTGGTTCGAAGGGAAACAGAAGAAGGCGTTTGGATTTTCACTCCCCATGTTCAATCTCATAATCATTCACATCGTCCTCATGAACCTCATGGCGTGATCCCGTCTCCTTCTCCTCCATCAGATCATAGGGCCTATGGGGAAGGTAGTGGGCAGGCTGAAGAAGCAAGAACCATTGATCCAATTGTAGAACCTCAAGATGAAACGACATCTAGAAGACGGAACAGACGAAGAAGAGCTCGAAGAACCACTGCGCATGAAGAGCTTTCACATGCTTTGCAGACCTTGCGGAATGCCTTGGCGAATAAGCCCCAAAATTCTCATCCCAGCAGAGTAGCACCCAGCAACTCTTTAAGAACTTGGAATAGTCGTATGGGACCAGAGCCGGGGGTGAGGTTTAGAAAGTTGCCAGTGTGGAAATTGCAAATTCAATCTTGCATTACATGACATTGAGAGAGGCATCACTCTTTCTTTGCACATCCTTGTCCGGTGAGGCAGAAGAAGAATTAGAGCATGCTGATTTAGATAGAACCAACTCAGCATCTGGAATTGATTACATTGAAGGGCAGTTGAAGTTGGGTTTACAAACCAAAACGGTTTATCAGAAGAGAAAATTCATGGCCGACTACGAAGCCATTGTGAGACAGAACAGCAAATCTGTCAGGGCCTTCGCAAATCGGTACCGACGTGCCGAGAAAGCTTTGGGCTCAGTGGGCGTCTCCGTAGGAGGCATGTATGATGAAGAATCAAGAGGAAACAGGGTTTTGGAAAGAGCCAGGTTGAGTCCAGAAAATCAGAGGCTTGTCCTGATTGGCGCAGCATATGATCTTCGCTTTGATGTCATCGTGGAAAGTCTATGCATGTCCTTTCCTGAACATAAAACTGCTCCTCAAGTATTTGGACGTGATGGTACCCCTCTTCGTCTTCAAGGTATATAAGTCAGTTTCAGGTCAGTCTTGTTCCTCTTCCTCTTCTATCTTCTCCCAGCGAATGGAAAAAGGGAAGAGCAAGGGCAAGGGAAAAAACAAGATGACATTCCTTACGGATCACAAGTCGATGAGAACCAACATGAACTAGAAGAGCCAGCTGAATATCATGGATGCATAGGTGACAATGAGCAGCAAGGATATGAGCACAACGACATTCATGATGATGCAGGTTGGCAGCATGAACAGCAAGAGTACCCTGAGGAGAATGAAGAAGATGCTGAAAACCTCGCTCAAGTGCTCCCGGTAACAGCCAATTTTCTCAGGCTCTCACTCAAGGTAGAAAATTGACTGGATCAAGGAATATTGAAGAGAGGAAGCGTGCAAGTAGTTTTTCTGCCTGTGGCGCTTTCGGCCACTGGGCCGGTGACAATGAGTGTCCCAAATCAGGTTTGAAAGGTGCTCGCGGCAAGCCACAGGGAAAGGGGAATGGAAAGGAAGGGAATCAGGGTAAGGATGGAAAGGTTTCAAGTGCAGACGACAAGTGCGCGAAGCGAGTTTACTTCACCATGCAGAGTGAACATGGTGAACAGCAACAAGCAGTTCCAGCTGACACGCAAGACAAGCCATTCTTCATCACCTTCGCTATCCACTATCACGTCCCCTCCTTCCAGATGCCCGCAATCCTCTTCACACAGTGGTCCAGTTTAGCAGGAATGATGGTTCTAGACACGGCTTGTCAAAGAATGCGTTGCGGCCGCCAATGGCTTGAAGCGCACTCCGAATTGTTGGCAAAGCACAGGTTGCAGCCGCACATGATTTCCATCTCCGAGGCCTTTCAGTTTGGCCATGGGCCATGGGGAGCCAATGCCTGCGAAGGACAGGGCATACATGCCGTCGAAGATTGGCAGTGTTCACTTGTTTTGGGATGTTTTGGGGGGCTAGTGTGGTTGATACGTCCTTTCCATTGTTGGCAACAAACACTGTTTTGGAAACTGGAGTGATTAACTTTGCACGGCAAAAAGTTTGGTTTGGAGCACTTGGCATAGAAGCAGACATCCATAAGGTACATGGGCATCTAGCAGTTTCAATTGCAGATTTTGAGAGCATTGTCAGTTCGCTACCAATTTGGAAGGAACTCTCAACTTCGGAGCTTTGGAACTCACCACACCCTGAGTGTACTTTACATGTCACTCAATCCAATGCGCAGCACCATTCTAGTCAAGTTCCAGGTGCTTACTCTGTGAGAGATGTTGCGCCACACACCGCCCAAATGGATCCAAATGGCTGATGAGATGGCACCACGTGGTCACGGCGCTTCTCAATCTGGAACTGCAAACTTTCAAGTGGATGTCCGCATGTTTCGGTTGGGCATGAGAGATCGTTCCTGGTTGACGCTTTGGGAGTCTTGCATGATCATGACAAAGAAGGTACCACTGGAGACCATGAGAGATTGAAGCCACCCAGGGTGGAAAATACACGCCAACATACACGGGTCGTTCGCGACCTGCCTCCTGTGTCACATGAAAGCAATCAATTGGGCTGGCTGGCTCGCGAAAATCTTCTTTGCCATTGCCTTCATCTTCATGCCTACTTCACGGACTACACAGAGCAAATCCAAAGCACGACTAACCAGTTCGCACCTTCTTTTGTCTCATCAGACATCGAGGAATCCTTCTCAGGCCTTTGTGGAGGAACTTCCAGTGCCGGAGGTGTTTCAAATGGATTTCGAGGACACGGGAAGTCAGGATCTCAACTACGAATGGGAACATCAAGGTTAAGCCAGAACACCGATGATGGTTTGAACCATGATGCAGCGCATCGAAAGTATCAACTGGGAAAATTGCGACGGGCTAGACGGCTAGACATGCTCATCATTCTGAACAGCGAATGCATGAGTGCATGGCCAGTTCACATGGCACTTCACGAACAAGAGTGGTTATGGAGATATTTTCTCGAACAGGCAGCGCATCCAAGAGGGCACCATCTTTTGGATTCACAGCAGCAGCACCACTTGATTCTTCTGTTGGTGTTGTTGTGGGTTCTGATGATGGCAAAGCACTGTGCAATCGAATGATTGGTTCGCTGCGTCCTCTAGTGCTTTTACCGGGAATCCACTGCGCTCCCTGGCTAGTGATGAATGGGAACATGAATTATTCCCGTAGATCTGAAGAGCTTCAAGAACTCAGAGCTGATGAACGTCCCAATCTAGAAGCAGCTATGGATTGGTGTGTTCAGCAGCATGCAGAAGGTAGGCATTTTTTATTTCAGAGTCCTGTGACCAGCAGAATCTGGGCAGAAGACTGTGTGGCAAACATGTTGCGAAAAACAAATGGCCGGTGGTCAGACTGTCATTCCAGAGACTATGGCGGCAAAGATTCCCAAGGAAATCCCACCGTGAAGTCCTTGAGGTTTGCGTCCAACAATCCCATCTTACTGAGTTTTTGGGTTTACCGCTGTCTCATGATCGGCATCAGTGCAGTCCTTTGGAAGGCAATGATGTTCATCCGCATGACATTGTCACGGCCATTCTGAAAGGCATCAAGAAAGTTGCACAGTTACGAAATCCAGCCAGGCTTCAACCAAAAAGAGTTTTTGCTGCATATTCCATGCCAGTGGACGATCAGCACCTCTGGCAAACGTTGATCTGATGGACTATGCACCAAACTTGCCGACAGGAACTTCACTGAAGATTTATGTGCTTCAGCATGATGATGAGATCTGTCAATTCCTTTCAGCAGCTTGTCCCATGGCAGATCACACGTGCACAGATAGCATTGCAACTTCTTGTGAGTAGACATCCCACACATGTACCATGTACTTACTCATCGAGGGTCAGCTTTGCGATATGTTGGCACGGAAACGGTCGAGGTTCTCACTGAAGATTTGGGTGGAATCCAATTTCCTATGCTTTCGTAGGGCAGTTGAAGCGGGAATCTTTTTCTACGGATATCCGAATGCAATTGATCATGCGCTTGGCATTGCCGGAGAAGAGCAGATGATTCTTGATTCTCGCAGCCCCGAAAGGATTGACAACCCCACCACGGAGATGTTCCACCATGAGATTTCTTTTCCAATGCCAATGCGTAGACCGCACCATAAAGACATCGGTGGCGAGAATGCATCGAAACATGTGCCATCTTCCGCCAGCAGAGATATTTAGCTGTTGGCATGAAAATGGCATCACAGGTGATCACATCATCAAATGCATCAAGGCCATGAAGTGCGACGCATGTCTTTGTTCCAAGGGTCCTCAAAGACCTAATCCAGCAGGTTCCAATCCACAATATTTGGATCAATTTGGAGATCAGTTGCGGATGGATATGGTGTATGTCAGGGATGTGACTTCAACCAACCATGCTGTTTTAGGAATCATTTGCGAGGCAACGCATTTGCATGTAGCAATCCGCTTACCATCGCGAAACCCATCTGATGTTTGTGGCGGCTTCAAGAATGCGTGGTCTAGGTCACTTGGTTTTCCATTACGGGTTTCACTGGATGATGATGGAGGCTTCAAGGGTGTGTTTGCTGATTGGATGGATGACATGGGTGTCTTCGTCAACATCATAGCTCCTGAATCCCATCATCAAATCGGACTCATAGAGCGACACAATGATACGCTTCGCATGTTGGTTGAAACGATAGTTGACTCACTGGCATGTGCGACAGCACAAGAAATCGACAGCATATCAATTGGCCGAATGCCGCACCAAAATCAACAAGGACCTCAGGTCCAAAATGCTGGACTGGCTGTCCAAAACAGTCATCAAACTGAGAGATGATCAGTCAGAGAAAATACACCAGTGAGAGTTTTGCATGCGTTTCATCGTTTCCTGTCAGGTTGGCCGATCATCTTCCTCCCGTTGCCGCCATTTAGGATCCTGAGCTAGTATCACTGATAGATAAACGGGCGTCACTAATTGCAGCGTGATCCCTCTCATTCACTTTGGACCCGCTTTTCATCGCACGGGGTTTCCATCTGACTTACATGGTTTGCACTTCCATGCGTGTGGGAATTGGTTTCCGGCTTTGAGTGTGGTTGTTCACGTGTTAGACTGGGCAAGCCTCGTTGATGTTCCTGCACCTCCCACATGGTCTGCAATACTGCTGGCCCAGTGGGTCACCAACCAAGGAGAGCTGGCTCGAGTGGTGGCATCCATGCTTCAAAAGCAGCCCAAAAACCCAGAAGTTCATAGCAATGCTCATTGAGTAAACGTTCTCTTTGACAGACCATTTTTACGTCAGCTCATTTTGACACTAGGTGGTCGTGACTATGATAAGATACAACATTCACTGAAGGATTCTTCGAATTTTACAGTATGTCTTTCCTGCTGCGCTGCTTCCTTCATGTCCAATCCATGTTTGGACCCAGGAAGGAACATCGTCCACGCGCTGCAGCGCTCCTGCGGGAGCCATGACAATGGATAGCAGCGAAAGATAGAGAGATCTACAGAGAGAGGGGTAGAGATGTTAAGCTGCGAATTCATCCGCTTTAAAGATTTTTTGGGAGAAAATGGGCTGCCATTCTGCGCACCAAACATCTTAAGATTGAACAGTAGTGTACATACAGCAGCGCTTCGAGGTACTGCATGGTACTGCCAAAAACTATCAGGGACCCATCAGACCCATCAGAGACCCATCAGAGACCCATGATTTGTGTTCAGTCTTCTCACGCTGCATGCGACATGGGTTTGCGTTCACAAACTATGCTCAATGTTGAAGAGTCGGCAACTTTGGCCGAGGATCCTTGGTTTCAATCGAACTCAGCCGCCCCTCTTCCAAGACCAAATTTGGCAGCGATAGTGGTTTGGATTCAGTTAGATTAGATTTTTGTCCGTCCTTTGGTTTTTCTTGAGAATTGGCGATATTTGTGCAGCAGAAAGTCAGAGCATGGGCGATTTACTTTGTTTGGTTTATTTGTTTTTGATTGTTTTTGGCATTGCACACCCGTCCCTCAAGACAGAACCGGAACGCCGGAGGCATGTCCCCACTTTCAATGGAAAGCAATTAAATGTAATTACATGTAATTACTCACCGCAAGGTTCGTCCGTGACATTCCAAGAGCTAAGGTGCATAGGTCCAAGGAGGCCGTTTGCAGGACCCTGCTTATGCCCACAACTGGAACCACGCACTGAAGCCAGAATTCGGCACCCGTTGTGTAGGGTTCTGATTGATGCTGGGAGGATGCAGCAAGATTCACGATGCTCGAAGCGTTTTGACAACATGAGCTCTGTAAGTTGCTGACAAATTGATCCCAATTGCGTGAGCAATGTTTGGATGTTTCTGCGAGTTTCGCTTTGGACAAACAGCACTGCAATATCACCCCCCAGCTCTATCAACATGGGCACGAGGTGAGCAAATTGTTAGCAATGTCACTTTACCAATGTTCACAGTGAAGGCTCAAAGTGAAAATTGAGGCCAGAAAGGCAAGTTGCACGTAGAAAAAAACATGACCGAAGGATACTGATGTCCAAACGGTATTGCTGCAGGGTTGTTGATACCCAAGTCAGGAGCGATCTTGTGAACGAGTTGTGTGAAACCTGCAACCTGCAGGAATTGCTGCTTGGATGTGAAATGTGTGAACGGCCTTGATCACTGTTACGCTACTCACAACCGGAAGGCACAGATTTTACGAAAAAAAATAATGTATTTACAGTAAATGTCACAATATAACAATATTATATAATAATTATATAATATATAATTATATATATATTTATTTATTTATATTATTATATGAGCAATCTTGGAAACTCCAGTTTCCCGGAAAGGACATCTACAGATTTGGAAGGGTCCCATCGCTTGCAGTACCTCATGTTTTTACAATCTCCGGCAATCGATGTCCCTCCCTTACATGTTTAGTATTGCCGGAGTTGTTGCGGTGGCATACTGGCACATACGGGTACCATATCTAAGTCTAAGTACATATTGGATATAGTGCGTATATGAATTATCCTATATTTATGTGATGTTAGATGTTTATAATTTTATATGATCATATAATCAGTATATAATTTATATATATATATATAGATATAAACATTATCATGATTTGATCATATATATGTCAAATATTCAGATGTAACATCATGTGATATTATGTGATGGTAGGAGCAGACTTGGCCACATGCAGCTGCAGCGCTGAGGCGCACGCTTCAGGCTCGCCTAGACCAGCTCAGGCAGTTTGGGCAGGTTCCCCGAGCAGCAAACTTGGCATCGCTTTGCATCGCTTCTATTCAATTCACAAAATGTCTAGATTGTATAGATTTGATTAGATTTGTATAGTACCTGTCGCACCAAAACCTGACTGCAGAATTCCATGGGTGTCAAAAATCTCAGGTCCCAGATGCCGAGGAAAATTCAGGTTGTATGGGGAAACCTCGGGTTTTGGTTTTAAACCTGTGCAAAGACCGTACTTTACCCGTACTGAGTCCATACCAACCCGTACTTTCAAAATTGGTAGAACATGCTTCAAGATTTTGCATGAAACCTGGGGTATTTTGGTAACCACTTCAATCATCTTTAATCTATAAGGACTGGAAAGAAGACCTAGCAAGTAAAGGGATGAGACGAGCGCGGGGACATCATGGGGACAGTCAAGGTGGCGACACGAAAGTGCGCAAGTCAAATTCTGTACATGTGGTTTCCTATGTTTCCTGATGTCATAAGATGATGTAAAGCCCGTGGAAATTGAAAAAGCGTGGTGGGCGCTTTAAGCCATGTCCATGTCTTGACACACAGGGCCATCCAATGCCAACATTCAAGGCTACACAACAGCCAACAGTTGGCACAGCCAAGCTCCTTCGCAGCAAAGTACTTGAATTTGCATCCGCTCAGCGCACTCTGGATCCCAAGATGACAAGAGGCCAAAGAGGTCAAGATATGATATAGTCATATATAGTCTAGTATACATTCGTACACTGTACAATACCGCACATATAAAACAGAACGTATAGTCCGTATAGTCATAAGATGAAAAAAGAATTGGTCTGATATGTCATTATGTTGACGACAGATCAGGAAACTCGGAACTTGCATTTGCGATATCATACATGCACAGTCTCACACAACGCCAGCTCAGGTTCGTTGAGGTAGTTTCTGCCTACGGCGCTTCTCCTGATGTCTCTTGCCTCTAAGCCATTCTAAACCGAATGGATCACAATGAGCTCACAAGTGGCCGAATAATGCCCCATGCCCCATGTAGAACATCATGCTTGTCACTTGTCATCACTCATGTTCACAAGAGATGCTTTTCCGTAAGTGCATGACACTGACACGCTAAGGTTTTGCAAAATTTTGCGACCTTTGTGGCGAAGGCCGGTGCTGCGACTGGGAATAAAGAGGGCTTTTCCTCACCGGTGAGTTTTCTGACTGTCTCTCACTTCGGAGATGAACATGAAGAGTCTCACCTTCAATGTCTGCAAAACAGAAAAATGTGTTTCCTAAATGGTCCAACAACCTTCATCTGAAATCTAATAAGACAGAAGAAATGTAGGACAACAGTGCAACAGCACAGATCACAACAGCATGTTTCGCGCCTCCCTGCTCAGCGCTCCAAGCTGTGAGGGCGCTATGGTCAACTACGTGAACCTCTTGAAGGAAGTCATTGAGGCAGGGTCGCGCTATTTCCAGCTATGGCGAACTATCTTGAGTTTGGGGCCTTGGGGGGCGGCATGTAAAGCGTACCATCAAACAGGGAAGCGAAGAGCTGAAGAGCAAACAAATTACTCATTGTGGAGTGGTGAGATGTGGTGAGATGTGGTGAGATGCGGTGAGATGTTGGTCGCTCCTTGGCACTTAGTCTTTGTCCAATTACTTTTTGCATTTCCACCATTTTCCACCCTATGTTTTCAGATTTCTTGTGGTTGCTGATAGTTGCCGCAATTGCAAGTGGGCGAGGAGAAGGAGAAGCGCAGCAATCAGCCTCTTGGCAGTAGGGTGGCCTGTGGCCAGTCCTGCCCGATGACTTTCAATTCTTTTGAGATTGAACATCTGGATAAATGAGGAGTTAGTTGCGAACCCGGCCCGGTCCTTATTCACTTTGGCAGCAACGCCACAGGGAAGTATGCATAGGAGCCCGGATCCAAATTAACGTCATGCAAATTTATGTGGAGTGTTCACTGCATGTTCTTTCTTGGACTTGGCTTGGAAACGGTAGGGACGTCCAAAAACGATACCCCTTAACTCAGACTACAACAGGCCTTTGAACCATTACTGTAGCCTCCCATGTTGCAATTCTGGGCTGCCATGTGTTACTAACTTGGGAGATCCTGCAATCAGAGCTGCTACGGAAGGTTTGCACCCAGTCGCTGTTGGGACGAGTGAGCTAATGACAGGAACCAACACACGCCCCAGGGGTTTGCCAGCAATAGATAGCAGTAGCAGCAAAGCAAGCAATCGGGTGAAGGTCAGGTAGGTTTGGAATGGACTTGCATGAGCTACTGCCTGACGGGCAGAAATTCGTGCGTGATACTGACAGTGCTGCATTATTCTATATTATTCTCATGTAATTAATTGCAGATACCCCAACAATACACCAAAAAGTTTTTTTTCATCCCGACCCAGGACATGCTCAAAAGTAGAATTTGGATTTTGATCTCCCAAACTTTGATCATCTGGAATAAATAGGCCCTCATCCTTTCAAACTTTCCTGTCTTCCTTTCTTTTCGTTCCTCTTCCTTTCCTCTTGCTTTCCGCTTCTTTGCCTGTTCCTTACCTCCTCCATTCCTTAAGCCTTGAGCAAATGAATGTATGTAAGTGTAGCATTTTGCTTGCATTGTGCTTACTGGCCATTCTGAACGAGTACACATCTTCTGGTTAAGCAGGCAGCTGCGGGTTTCAACGCTTCCAGGGAAATTTTCCAGCCTTCCCGCAATGTTTCCTTTTATGACATTGACACGCCTATCCTTTCACAACTTGGAATCTCCAACATCTTCAACATCTTCAACGACTGAGAGGGCAACTATTGTTCATGGAGAAATTTTGTCATATTGTTGGTACGCCCAGCTTCCTTTGCGCTTTGCAGCTTTCGTGCTTTCATTTTCAGAAACAGAAAGTTGTCCGATACCTCCTAGGCTCGTAACCAATCTCTTCAACGAGCCTCCTTGGCCGCAGATAATGCAGATGTGGTTGCTGGGTCAGAGCCATGAAGCTGGTGTCAAGAATGTTTACTGATGCCCCATGCCCCACGGTCCTTGACATGTTCTTTGGGCATCGTCGGGCAAGTTATCAAATCTAGGAATGAGGATAGGTATAGGACGGTATAGATAGATATGGAATGGTATATATATATATAGATAGGTCCAGATACAGCAGGTGACATGCGACACTCTTGATGTCCACACCGTCCCTCTGTATCGACAGGATGGACCGGAACGGCGATGGCCATTTGAGCTACTCCGAGCTTCGAGCCATGCTCCAAAGTGATGCCTTTGACTGCGCTTATGAAGATGTGGAAGAGGCATTGCTCCGTAACGATCGTCCAGCAATGTCAAGCAGTTTGATATGAGCTGTTGGTTGTTTGAAAAAAAATGCGGTATGCTCACAGGTGCTGGAGAACATGGACGAGAATCAAGACGGCTACGTGGATTTCGAAGAAATGAAGCGGGCAATAATGGAGGACAGCTATTCGTTCTGCGTGGGTATGTGCAGATGTCACCCCAAGCTCACTTGATGTTGCGTGTATGAAAAGGCCGGCCATGAACGTATTCAGCACCACAGGATGCATGCAGAAGACACGTCACCATGTTCCAAAGTGGACAAAGCAAATGTAATTATACATGAATACAGGCGCATGACCTTCCGTGCAATTATTTGTAGATTTCATATGCAGTATATTATATATTGTAAATATCTGTAACTAATAAATAAATGAATAATAATATAAATAGATTTGTTTATCTATGCGTGCGTGTGTGTGTGTGTGCGTGTGGGGAGTCACGCCCTGTACCTGAGGGTTACTTGATTCTTCCTGGGTGTTCTTTTCGATGTTTTCCGAAGTAGCAGGGGGCAGAGGTGCCCATGTCACTTCCTTTCAACGAAGCTGAGTGACATTTGGCAAGGATATAGATCAAGGACGCTTGATCTACGTACCTGCGAACAGTTGTGACTACCTGTTGTTCTGTTTGATTGTTTTAGGTTTGCAATTGTAATCTTCGATTCCGATTGTCTTTTATTGCCAAGGGCTAAGCCAAGAACCCCAATCAAGTTTTGTTAACTGTTGTTCGAACTGTTCTCCTGCAGTGTTTCTCGATCCCGATTCTCCGTTATTGCCCGGGGCTAAGCCAAGAAACCTTATCATTTTTTCCCCACCTGCCAGGTGAGGGTTGTTAGATTTTATCACAGTTGCTCTCCTCCTCCGCCTCCTCCTCCTCATCCTCCACCTCCTTCTCCTCCTCCTCCCTCTCCTCCAGCTTCTCCTCCACCACCTTTGCATCCACTCCCATGTTCACTTCCGCCTTGCCAACTCTTC
>Ga0126342_10006049_pt1 | contig 21340 bp, 13 predicted proteins | sample Cyp1metagenome_FD_92528 | JGI IMG/M metagenome (GOLD analysis project Ga0126342, IMG submission 92528) | Coral microbial communities from Lord Howe Island, Old Settlement Bay, Australia - Cyphastrea 1 metagenome | ecosystem: Host-associated > Invertebrates > Cnidaria > Coral ...
AAACACAGATTGTATTGGTATTTGCAATGAATTTTAATGGATCTCCATTTTCCTTGGCGTTCGCAGGGGTTTTGCATCATCATTTTAATGACTATGTACGGACACTTGATAAAATCGGCAACCTTTCCACGGAATTTGCTTCTTCCATTCTTCAAAACCAACACATTTTGTTAAATTGATGCTTCTCATCGACGGACATGTTTCAAAAATGTCCGCGCGCCCCATGATCAACAACTGATGAGTTCACATCTTCAGAAACACCAAAAACATTGGAAAACCCCATATAAAATGGACATTTGCCTATGCAATGGATCTTGGAATAAATGATGCTCCCGGGTAACCTAAGGGCCGGAGCGTCATAGGATTCAATGTGTTTCCAATTGGGTTTGATCGAGTTTTAATATGCATTGTCATGGGGATATCAAATTTGGTTCTTTGTGATCCATCGCCAAGTTGGTGTATTTACAAGTAGGATAAAATGGTGTTGACCAATAAACAACCAATGGCAGTGAAGGGTTTCCCTTGAAAATTAGCCACTTGGATTTGTAGAGGATATATTTGATCAAGTGCCTCCCTCGAATAAATACACAATAACCCCAATAACCCCAATTTTTATACACTTCACTTGGTGGCTCATCCCACTTAGTAAGTACTGGTTGGTGGTGCAATAACCATCTTGAAAAATATGAGTTCGTCAATGGGGTCGGGATTATCCCAGGATGACATCCCATATATGAAATGGAAAATAACATTCATGTTCCAAACCACCAACCAGAGTAGGTTAGTTCACCCATTTATAGACGGATTTTCCACTGTAAACCATCCAGCTATTGGGGTACCCCCATTTATGGAAACCCTCTATCCTAGTTATAAGTGGATTAACCCTAGTTATAAGTGGATTAACCTTACTTAAACATCCCACTCTGGGATGAGCCGACAAGTCATGAGTGATTTTACATGTCCACCAACATGAAAGGTTGCTGTCCTACGTTGAGTCGGCACGTTCAGAAAATACTGCAGTACATGGTGACAACAAAGGAAACGTGGTGCCCAGTTTGAGTTGGCTAAGTTGACATAACTCGTTTAACTAGGATTGATGGTGGGTACATCGAAATAGGTATGTAGACGACAACAATGAACCAACAGTTCACATTCGCGGACACCACCTTGTAGTGGAAAACAACCAATCTGATGACCCATCGATATCATCAATATGGAAAATGAATCGTTATCATGGCTTATTTGATTGTTGTTTACATACATTAGCGAGTATATCATGTACAATTATATAATATATACGTAGCCTTTATATATAAATATATATATATATATACGTAATTGACCTTTATTCCAATATTAGACTCACACGGGTATGTCTGAAAATCAGGTATACCCCAATTGTAATCGATTGGTATCATGATCCTCACTGAAATGATCGGAGGGTATACTCCATTTTCAGACAAATCAATATTAGACTCATCTAAACTATATATATATATTTACATATATATATATACATATATATACATATATATATATATATATAAATTTATATATATATATATGTATATATGTATATATGTATATATATACATATACATATATATATATTTACATTTATATATATATATGTATATATGTGTAAATATATATATATATATTATAAACATATATATAAATATATATATAAATATATATATATATACGTATATATATATCTCTCTCTCCAAATCTAAATCTGAATCGAAATTCTACGGACATTCCAATTAATTCGACTCATCTAAAATCATCTTGGTCAACCGTCGCCTGGGCCCCGGCCACCACGGCCACGGCCACGGCTCCAAGAAGTGCCCGGAGCATGGCCGCCTGGATTCAAACAACGGAAAAAAACAGAGGTTTATGGTTACCCTCTGGTAAACTAACATAACTATGGAAAGATCCACCATTTTCAATGGGAAAACTCACTATAAATGGCCATTTTCAATAGCTATGTTAAATTACCAGAGGGTAGATTAACTTGTGGTTTATCAACGTTTTTTTGCTCACGGAGGTTTAGAAATATAACTTATGGTTTATCAACTTATGGTTTATCAACTTATGGTTTATGGTTTTAGAAATATAACTCTAGAATATTCAATCGATAAGGGCGTTTTGAACTAATCACCCCCCAACAGTTTTGGTATAATGATAGATATATCAAAGTAGATAGGTACCAACAGTTGGTATATATCAGTATATGTATATATCTCAGCATAATAAATAGTTGGTACAACTATCTAGTTTGTATAATGATGGTGTATGGTAGATATATCGAACTAGATATTGGATTTGTTTTAACAAACGGTAGTAATTCTTCGGGTCCCACCATTTAGGTATATATTGAAATGGTCATATATATATAATTATATATATATATGTATGATATATATATATATATGTATGATATATATATATATATGATATATATGATATATATATATATATATATATATATCATATATATATATATGATAAATATATGGGGGGTGCGTCAAAATTCGGGTATGGATCGACGGTATGGATTGGCCTGTGGGTTCAGGGTATGGATCGGCGGTAAATTTTGACTCGCAGCCATATATTTATATATATATATATATATATATGTATGTATGATAACATATATATATATATATATACCAGTATGTATTGAATACTGAAGATATACCATGGTTTGGTTTTGTTGGAAACAAAACGGCCGGAAACCACTGTTTTTGCGAGTGACATGCAGATAAGTTGTTGGGCTGAAACCAACAGGTTTCCCTTTCATCCAAGTTGGGAAAACGTAGAAACATGTCAAAGTTGCACAGAAAAGAAACATGATACAATGTGGGCCCCCCAAACGATAGCAAAGTTGGTTTATGAGTCCAATCACTATGGTTTATTATACTTATAACTACAGTTCATGGGGGTTAAAAACCAACTTATAACTGGGGGGGCACCACCTTGTATCTAATTGGACAAACACAAATGACTTTCGAACCAACAAGTTGGAGATGGTTGCTAAAAGAAAAGCCTAAACAAAACAACAACACTTAGGATCTAATCCAACACATGGCGTCACAGCCAGCCCTTGTTTGGGCATTTTAAAAACCTAACCCGGTGATCCTTAGCTCCCACAAATCACAACAATCCATTGGGTGTACTTTAAAAATGCACTTACCCTCTGGTAAACGTTTACATAACTATGGAAAGATCCACCATTTTGAATGAGAAAACTGACTATAAATGGCCATTTTCAATAGCTATGTTAAAGTACCAGAGGGTACTCAAGAGTAGCACAGCACGCTTACATCTAGTTCAATAGTTCAATATTAGTTCAATTAGTTCAACTCCAAGATCAAAACAGCAGCATGTTCTATCTTGGAAGATCATCCCAATAGGTAGCTGGTTAGTAACCATAGTTATGACCGATTTATGCTATAACGAATCGGGGACTTCCAATCACCATATATCCATAGGATAATCCTCTAAGATACCAATCACTACTCCATAGTCCATTGATTGTCCTTTATATTTCCATTAAACCCATCAAACCCATTATGTATCCAATTATACTTACAATCCGTGGAATGATCCTCCAAGTATTAAATAAGCCAATATTCACCCTCATCATCCATCACCAAAAATAATGATTTTTAATCATTGTACACCTATGGCCCTTGACATAAATATTATAAATGGAATAACTCCTATAACTAAGCTTATATATATATATCGTTATATCGTTCCAAGATATTATTAGCCCATATAATATATAGCTGTTAAGGCCCAAAGCTGTATCTCCTCTTAAATCCCATGAATAAGCCATTTGGCATGATCCTCGACCGATCCAAGGCTGTGTTCAACCCAGCCTTGGTGGCGGCTGCAAAGACCCCCGCGCAGCCCCAATCTTTCAACGCTGGAGCCAGATGTGGAAAGTCAGAATTCGCTGTATCCATTTGCCCCCTGTCGCTTCGCTGGGGACTAAAATTAAACATACTGAAACCTCACAAAAATATGAAGAAGCAGCAAGAAACCTTGATACAATACAGTTAAAACCCAAAATACTAGTTATTTTTATGGTTTTAAATTGCAATAAATGGGGTTATCATTCCATGAATTGGAATTAACCTAAAAAGGAGGTACGTTAGTATCATGTTTCAGACCATGTGTTGTGGGGATATTCCCTCAAAGTCAGCCCTAAAAAATGCGCCTTACATATTTCTAATACATGGTAATGGTATGGAATGATATGGAATGATATGGAATGATATGGGATTGTATTATCGCAGCAAGAAACCTAGCCATCGTATGATCTGGATGGTTGATATTAAAACCTCAAAAGACGGTGTAAACAATGGTGATGATGGTAATTTAATGATATGAGGTAATGATATAAATGGGAATCAAATGTCCAGTATCAAAAAATTGATGATATAATGATATGGAATATAATGATATAAAATATGATATGGGATATTATGGGCTAATGATGGGAATGATATGGGAATGCTATGGAAATGATATGGAATGGAAATGATATGGGAATGATATGGGAATGATATGGGAATGATATGGAAGTGATATGGGAATGATATGGGATTGTATTATCGCAGCAAGAAACCGTGATACAATAGGAGATAATGAGAGATTTTTCTATAGCAATATGTAGCAGTAATATATGACATGGAGGATTGATATTACACTGTGGTAAACGTTTACATAGCTATGGAAAATCAACATGTTATAGCTGGGCAAATCAACGAACTAAATGGCTTCAGGCTTCAATAGCTACGAGACAGTCATTACCAGAGGGTATATGGTTATATAAAGTTATAATATATATATATATATATTTTATCTGCAATATTTAAAACCAATATCAACATCAGTATTAACCATTATATAAATTACCATCAGTATTACAAGAGGCTAAATAGCTTCAAATTTCATGAGCCATTCAGTTGTGGATCTATGAATTTTGAGGAAAACCTTTTGGCTGCTTCAGGACTTGTTCCCCGGAAATGCGGTCAGTCACTCCCCGGTCAAACAACAACAAAAAAAAAACATTGTTTTCATGATGTGTTTTTAGACTCTTTGAGTTGGTAAGTGAAGACTTTTCACCATTGCTGGACAGTGGATTTCCTAGGAAAATGCCAATTTCATCATCGACCAACCGCAAATCCAAGACTTGGTGATAACCATCGTTAGTTCATCCATATATATATATGTAGATATAATCCACATTTCGTTAGTTAGTTCGAAGATTTTCTCAGCTATAAACCTCCGTTTAGTTCGGTGGATCTTCCATCCTGTGGGCAGTTGGGGTTTTGTTTCGGGGCTCCAAGTCAACATCTGCAAGATGAGAGTCCCAGGAGTGGCGTAATGTTTGTTGATTTGAAAAGCCCATGACTACTATACAGGATGGGGCCCCCAAGATAGCGTTCAGTTGAGGTATGGCTGTGGCTGAATTCTATGGTTTATGGGAGATATAGCGAACTTAATGGGGTTTATGAACTAACAAACATAACTGGGGGGCACCATCCTGCAGTATCTGGGTAAATGTTCGGACATTTTGGGGTACTTCACCCTTACGAAGCCTCATTCCAGATTCAGAGAGAACAGTGAGGTCGCTAGAATTTACCCAAATGGTATAGCATGGACAATCTTTGGTAGTCCACAAAAATATCAAAAGAAAAAAGTTGCTTATGCAAGAAAAACAACATTTATATATATATATAGCAAACAACCTACAATGTGGGCCCCCCGAACGATAGCTGCTCCGCAAGTGGAAATTACATTTAAACCATTATATATCCATAGTTTACCGTTACCCTCTGGTAATGACTAACATAGCTGTAAATTACCAATTAAAATGGTTATTGTCCATGGCTATGTTGATTTACCAGAGGGTATTAACGATAGTAATCATAGTTGCATTATTATGTAACAATGATGTATTTATAGTACTTATCTGGGCAATTTAGAATAAATCTTACCTCGTCATCTCGTGCTTAAATCGTGAAACCGGAACATGTAGTGATCTCGTTAAATGAGCATTTTATGTTTAACCCCTCGTCGAACACAGCCCAGTTTTGCCTTGCAGATACAGCCCTTTCATCCCATTCAAGCCTCACGCCTTCTCTTTGGCGGGGACAAGTCTTGCAAAATGCTTGGCGGGGACAAGTCTTCCAAAGACTGGAGGAGAGGGAGAAGGGAAAAAAACTTTTCTAGGGGAGATTTTTTTTTTGGCTTGGACCAAATGGCAAGTGAAAAAAACATTTTTAGGCTGCGAAAAGTTTATTTTCTCTCCCCGGCATTCAGCGTTCCAGACTAGGAAAAGTTGTTCTTCTCGAAACAAGGGTCTGCATTTCCTCTTGAGAACGGGAAGCAACAACCACAAGCATGGCCAACGGCTACAGGAAAATGAGCTTTCAGAAAAATTGCTGCAGAATCACAGCTTGCCAAAAAAAACTTTTCAGCTCCAGAAAAGTTGTTTCCATGTCCCTTGCCATGGAAACGGTGTCTGATCACCCACCTCGTCTGACTGAATTTAGTTAAACCACCTCGTTAAAACCAAAAGGCTACCTCGCACCTCGGCTGTCCTCGCTATAAATTGCACAGACTTAACTTATTAAACCATGAATAACGATTAGGGCTTATTAATCACCTATTGTTGGGGGCGTATCAACCATTATCAATCACTATTAACCATTATATATACATATATATCCCATTAAACCCCATTATATAAATCCCATTTATAAACCATCATCAACTATTAACTGTCATCAACCAATATTCACCATACTTGGTGGCGAACTACCCACGCATCCAAAGTAGGTTATATCACCCTGGTTTTGTGAAAGCGGGATGTTTGTAAGGTTAATCCCCTGAAATAACTAGGATTTTATCTAGCCTACTTAGTCCAGACGGTGGGTAGTTCGCCACCAAGGAGCCAGTCCATTGATGATTTTGTGGCTCGGACATGTTGAGATGATTATCCATGTTTATATCTCTTTATCATCACAAAGATCCATGCAGTTTTACCATCACTAAGATCAACTTGTTTGGCTCGGAAATTTTGACCCATGCCTGTTTATTTATCATCACTAAGATCAGAAAGTATAGAGCCTAGAGTCAAAACATGTCAAAACCATGTTACCCTGGTAAACGCCAATATAATTAAATTGCAAATGGATGTTGATCTTTCTAGAAAACCGATGGCTACTCCAATCTGGCAACAGGAAGTCCGCAGTTTATCAGATTATATGTTATAGATCCTATACATAATATATATATATATATGATATGAAATAATATTATACATATAATATGATACATATATATATATATAATATAAATTAATATAATATATAATAACATATAATACATATATAAATAATTTTGTATTATGTTACAGGTGTCTTCGCGGAAACGCAAAGGATTTCATTGAATTTCCCATTGCCCGGTTTCACCAAAAACGGCGACATCCTTCGCTTTTTCTCACAGCGATGAAAAACGTCTTTTCGTCTCCTGGATGAAAGTGGACCTTTGGTCGACTTTCCACTGGTTGGTTGGGTATATTTGGGGATAACCCTAATATCTTAAACCCCAATAGTTGGGATATGGGGCTCCCCTAGAAGTATGGTTGTTGTATATGGTTATATAATGTCTGGTTGGTGGTATCCCTACCCCTCTGAAAAATATGAGTTCGTCAGTTGGGATTATTGTTCCCAATACATGGAAAAATAAAAGTCATGTTCCAAACCGCCAACCAGTCCAAGATTCAACGGGAGCTATGTCATCTAACGGTCTTCGACGCCACAGAACTGCAAAGGACAGAAACAAATCCAGTTCCTCAATCTTTTGTGGTATCAAATGGTATACCCATGTATACCCTCTGGTAATTTAACATAGCTATTGAAAATGGCTATTTATAGTTGATTTTCCCATTAAAAATTGTGATTTTCCATAGTTATGTTAGTTTACCAGAGGGTAAATTCCAATCTATCCCAGATGCTCCATGTATGGCATGTATGGAAGATTTACCAACATTTCCCCGAACAAAATCACCCAGTTATGTAGGTAAATATACCAGCACCATGGAGCATATGGGTATATGGTACGCCTAGAAATATTAGACATTGCCACTTTCAACGACGGAACATGCTTCTGATTTCATGCATGATTTCATGATCAACTTGATGGACAATCATGGCGAATCCTCGCATGAATCACCCAGGGTTGAGGCTTTCCAGGGCCGATGAGGTTCAAACACGTGGTTTTTGTTTGGGATTCAGCCACTCATCCTAAGATGAATATGAAAGCAACTTCTGGATCATCATTCCATTTCCATGATTCAAAGTGTTGGGCATATATGAAACGATTCGAAACCACAATAAGCAGTCAGAATTTACCGTTCCATCTTGTGGGATTTGAACATTTGCCCCCGATTTTTGATGCAACCTGTTCAAGCTGTTCTTATTGACTGAACACCTCGCAGTTCTGAGTGATTTCCTATCCCTCGGCCAATGACGGGGGTGTCTGGCAAATTGATCACATTTGAGGCACACATATCATGATGAGGCTGACAACGTCAGCATGAAGAGAACGAAAATGGAAAACCAATGGATACTGTAAAAACTTCGCAGTGATGTCTTATATCAGGGCAGCAGCTGGGATTATTAATGGGTATAAAAATATAATCAATATAGCGACGGACATATACTTAGAACATCATTTTCCAAAATATCTGAACCTTTTCTTAGAACATTAAAACACCCTATACTTAGAACATCAAAATATTTCTAAGTACCCACTAAGAACATCAAAAACAACATATACTTATATAGAACATATCCTTTGATTTTTGCATACTTAGAACATTAAAAACACATATACTTAGAACATTTCCAGTTACTTTAAGTTACTTTGGTAAATCTGCAAATACCTTGGTGAACACCATACTTAGAACACGTTCTCCCCTCACTGCTGCAGAAAAGCATTATATACCTTTTCTTCGGGAACAATATCCCAAGCAGTCTTTGCTGCAACACACGGACTTGCACTTCAAACACACACATATATATATATATATATGTATGGTTCCCATTGGTTCCCCACTGGGATGTTCTAAGTATAGGTTTCGAAATGTTCGAAGTATAGGTTTTGGGTATGTTCTAAGTACCGATTTTAATCCCCTACTTAGAACATCCCAGCCGTGCGGGTTTTCATTTTGTTTTTCCAAAGTATGTTCTAAGTACAAGTCCGTCGCTATAATATATACGGATCCAAACTCAACCAAAAACATCCAAAACACAAAATTAGATAAGATATAAGATATAAGGATTCAAATTCAACCAAAAACATGTTAAGAAAACATCCAAAAACACAAAATTAGAGAACACTTTAAACATCTTTAAACAATTCCCCAAAAAAGGTGACCCCCAGCCCAAAAGAACGCTCCCCAAAAAGGCTTGATGGGTTGGGCGATTCTTCACCCGCAGCCAAAAAATCAGGGCTGGTGAACCGGGGGGTTGTTGAATCCCAATGATGTGAAACCGTGGCTAAAGATTCCTGCATATTGGAAGAAACGCGTCCATGGATGAAATAGTTACTAATTGAATCATAGGTTTTCACAAGCCGTGAAAACTCTCCTTGCACTTTACAAGACCCATGGCTATGTGGCTCTACAAAATAACAAAAAAAAACTTGAGATACAAACCCTGTGACCATCGCCATAACTAAAAATGCAAGGCGCTTTCGGAATTTCGCGGCATCCTATAACACTATATCCTTTCGTCAAAATGAGAAAACATAGAACCCCTCAACAGTCAGCTGAAAGATATAAGATGCCTCCCAATCAAATAGGTGTATACCAATTACAGGATGGGGCCCCCGTTCGATAGTGTTCAGTTGAGATATCAGTGACTTAACTATAGGGTTTATGATAGATATGAGGAACTAGCTGATGGGGGTTATTAACCAACTTATAACTAGGGGGCACGATTCCTGTAGTAACCTTAACCTTGGCGAGCCAGAACATCCCCCAATATTGAGTTACGTGCTTTCCCACAGATCTAAACCTCTATGGCTTGTTCATGGATTTCCCGGCTTGCCACGTTTGATGACACCGACTTCGGGTGCGAATGTCGCGAATGTTTTGATTGCCATGTGAAAACGCAGTTATGGCATGTTATGGCCCTTTACCAGTTGTAAGTCAGTTATAGTCACTTATAATCCCATTTTTGGAATGATAAGCCCAGGAAAATCACCATTATTATAACTGGTAATTGCCATGTTCGAGGGAACCAAGTGATAGGATCTCTCCGCCGTGGACTAAGTCATGGTCATCCATGACGACTTGCTGATCACTGGGCGTACTTGGATGTGCATCCCACAAAGCGGATCCGTGGTTTATTATCCATTAATCTAACCCATCATCCCATATAAACTGGTTGGTGGTAAGACAACCCCTCTGAAAAATATGAAAGTCAGTTGGGAGAATTCTTCCCAACTGGATGGAAAAATAAAAAATGTTCCAAACCACCAACCAGTAAAATATAGGCGATATTCCATTACTCTAGCTGGGTTTTTATTCACCCTTTTACCATTCATGGGGCCCCCACTCCCAAGTACCCATGACAAAATGGACGCCTCCATCTCTAAAACAATGCAGATGCATGACTCATGAAGCGCTTCTTGGACAGCTCCGTCCTGAGACGTGGAGCTGTCTGAGACATGGAGCCCTTGACAAAGGTTTTTCTAAAAGCTGGCCAAGTCCTAAGTGAATGGCCCAATGAGCTATGAGTACCCTCAGATATTACACCTGGCAATGGACAATCGCACATTTATATACCCTCTGGTTATTTAACAGTTCGCCATGGAAGCCATGGCCCATAGAAATAGATTGTTTACCTATTAATAGCATGGTTATTTTCCAGTTTGCAATTTAGTCATAACCAGATGGTAGATGTTTTTTCTACTATAGCCCAATAAAAGATGGGAGTTTCTAATATCAAATGACCAAATGATGTAGAATCATTACCGTAAATCTGACAGTAAATCAACAATGTCGCAAATCATTCTCGGACAACATTATTGACCATCACTCAATAAACATTAACCAGAGGCTATTCCACCATTCATCACCATTAATCATGATATATCCCATTAAATGCCATTAATGATGTACCATCTGGTTTTGACTAACAGTTTGCCATGGAAAGATCCACCCATTTGTAATAGGTAAACCATCTATTTCTATGGGCCATCTATACCATGGTGAACTGTTAAATAACCAAAGGGTAATTCAAGAAAGAAGCACACAGATTTATCAATTCATACAACCATCAACTGCAAAGTCAGGTCTGAGTTAAACATTGGGCAAATAATTACCACATTCAATGGATTGTAAGACTGTCTGGAACCTGACATCACTGGATAGTCATCCATGAATATAGCGGAAACCACGATATATTACAGACAGAAGCAAACATAGCAAAACCACCAATTCATCTGGAAAATGTTGAAACATAATTCACCAACCCAAAATGCGAGAGGACCCAAATGCACTTCCCACATTCCCGTGACATCGCGACGGAGATCACGTACTGTAAGTGGGAGCACGAGTATGTAATTACTCTTGGTGATATAAACAAATCAGCTAATGTTGTCCGCCTAAATTTGGACATGTGAGTTTCGCATCAGTTTCATTGCAGTTTAGCATCAGCAAGTTCGTGAGGCTTCGAAATGACATTTGAAACAAAAAAAATCGCAGATCTACACAGATAAGAACACATATTGTTGAATCTTGGACATTATGATTACCTAATTATAATATAACATGACCATTGAAATGTTATAAATATTGTTATATCATAATCATATGATACCAATATCTGTAAATATATGTACATACATCCATTAAAATATCCACATTTTGGTCCTAAACAGTTCTCCCTTTAGCATGGCATTACCGTTACCTGTCGCCAGGCCGTTTGTCTGATAGGGAACCCCGAATCCAATGGTTTATCATCATTTTCACATTAAAAAAAATAATCAGTAGAACATGTTTTAAATCAGTAGATTTTCACATTAAATTGATTTAATCAATTCTATCATCATTTTCAATTTTAAATCAGTAGACTCAGTAGACGGGTAGACACCATGTTCATTGGATTGGTTTAAGGGACAATTTACTACAGGAAACCTCTATATTTAATGGTAAAAATCATGGTTTCCTGTAGGTGTTCCCAACAAAACCAATCCATTTACATGTTCAGAGTTGCCATATTAGGTTATTTACCATGGAAAAACATCACTTTAAATAGGTATATCATCTATTTCTATGGGCCATCTATACCATAGCTATGTTAGTCATTACCAGAGGGTAGATTATACAGATTATAAGGCCAATTATACAGATTATAATGCATGTTCAGATGAAAATGGCCATTTATAGTTGATTTACCCATTAGACATGGTGATGTTCCATGATTTTCCATAGTTATGTTAGTCATAACCAGAGGCTAACCCTAAAATTCCCAGGTGACCAGATCGACTCGATCGACCGAGGTCGCTGCTTCAATTTCTGCATCAGCTCCTGCCGCTGGTGTCCCAAACCTGTGGCTCCTCTGACTTAAATGACTTGCTTTATCTTACGTACTATCCAACTAGTCACACACACATATATATATATATATATATATGTATAATATATATATATATATGTATAATATATATATATGTATATGTGTGTATAATATATATATATATGTATAATGTGTATATATATATATATGTATAATATATATATATATATAATTATATATATAATTATATATATATATTAAAATCATATAATAAAATCCTGATAATTTATAGTTGCTATAAACCATTATAAACCAACTTCGCCATCTTGCCGGCCCAACTTGGGGCCCAGCTTGTAGTTAGCGAAGTTGGTTTCAAGATTGTCTAAGTAGACTTGTTGGTGATAAAACAACTAGTTACGTGTGCTTATAAACCCACGTCACTGACATCTCATATCTAGGGGGCTCCACCGTCTGGTTTTTTAGCCTAGCCGGTGACTTCGAGTCAACATATCTGATGATTGGATTTTCATCTCGACAAACATCTTTAAATGTATTTGACTAGACCCATGATTCTCTCCCGCTCAGCTATCTTTTGGGCGGGCGCATCATTGCATCCAGGATCTCCATAGTACATCACCGTAGCAGATGGCGCCCCATAGCTAAGTTAACCAACATAACTACAAGGTGGTGCCTCCCAGTGATGTTTGTTGGTTTATAACCACCATTAAGTATAGGTATATCTACCATACACCAAAGTTATTGGGGTTATAAACCAACTTAGCTAACTATGGGGCACCACATTGTAGGTTTTATGGTAAATATATGTAAATATACCGTAAGTATATACCTGACTAGTTGGATGGGTAGTTATAAACCATTGTAAACCAACAGACAGAACTAGGCAGAACCACCTTGTAAAGATTGCCGTCCTCCAAATCTTTGGCTGCGTTCTTTGCCACCGCACACTGCCGCTCCAGTTCATCTAGGCCTCAATGGTTGCCGTTCACGACCAATTTTGAACTTTGATAAGATGAGTATGTTCAAAATCCTCTGTCATTTCATAATGATGGTTGGTTGATAAGGATTCCGAGTGCATGCATTATTATAATCCCATATAATCCCCAATTGCCAATATATTGGGTACAATGTGGTGCCCCCGGTTATAAGTTGGTTTATAAACCACATTAACTGTAGTTATAAGTATAGTAAACCATACTTATTGGACTTATGTGAACCCCAACTTAGCGTTCTCGTAAACGGGGGCCCCACATTGTAGTCAATCAACAGGGGCTGTGTTCACACTGCCCAAATGGTGTTGGATCTTTCAATGGATTGGTTCTGTCGGGAAAATTGAAACCGGAAAGCCCCATGATCTTAATTGGAAAATCTATGGTTTCCGGTGTAGATTTTCCCTGAAACCTATCCATTGAGTGTTACTTTGACTCTGGAATCTGTAAAAGAATCCAAGGCTTTTCCTTGAATCATAAGCATCCGCTGCCATCTGGGGTAAGGTTCGCGCGCATATTAGCTGCTTCTTCGAATCCTCGCCTCAGCTTCGAAACAAATTTACTGACACAAAGATCTGAAATGGCACAGAGATCGCTTGTGTCACAAAACCTGTGTCACAAAACCGATCGAACATGTCATATGGGTTTGTCTGAAAAAAGGTACCCCTAAATAATACCTATTTAAATACATTTAAATTGCTATTTGGGGATATACCCCATTTTCACACAAACCCATATGGAAATCCAAGTATAAACCAAACCTGATTTGAGAATTTCGGGTTTAACCAGAGAGGTTGGTAAACGGTCTTTGTTTGCTACATCATCCAACAATTCGGAATACAATATCCATCAAAATCATCAAATACTTGAAAATCATGTTCATAATCCCCGAAACGGAACATTTACCAATCACTAGTTAGTTAATCCATCATTATTATATGCCCATTATTCCATCATTATTCAATCATTCGCCGGCCACTTACCATGCCCTGAAGCATGGCAAATATCTTCACTCCTCAGCTTCCAACATCTGAGTTTCAAGAAGCTCACCAACTCGCTCAGGCTCTGCTTCCTGACAGGAATTGATGCGGATTTTGAGCGGAGCCACAACTAAGCCATATGTGTTGTTTGGAGGTTTCCTAAGTCATGGGGGTACATAGATTGCTGAAAAAAATGGAAAATCCATCTATAAATGGATGATTGTTTGGTGGTTTGAATCCCTCTCAAAAATATGAATTTGTCAGTTGGGACGATGACATTCCCAATATATGGAAAGTCATAAAAGCCATGTTCCAAACCACCAACCAGGATGGTTGTTTGGGGTACCCCCAATTTTGGGAAACCTCCATTTTTTGACCCATACAAATACGGCCAAGAACCATGTGAAGTCTGACCCTTCTAGCAGTTCTGACTGCTTTCGGCCAAATTTGTAGCTTATGGTTTCTGGAAAATGGATACAGAAATTGGACGACATATTTGAGTAAGAATATATTGCACACCTGCTCGTGAGAGTGCTCAAACATTTCTAAGCGGATTGTGCCCAATTTCAACCTAATTACTGACCAGCAGTGGTGTAGATACAACGCATGTGCAGGAAATGATGCTTCGATACTGAAGGATGGCTCGTATTATATTGATGGAGACATACTCCTCCATTGCTAGATGGATTGACAACTGTGTAGGCCCTAGAGTTGTGTTCTTTCTCTCCGCAAATGGACAACTAGCACCACTTATCAATAACTTTCCCAAGCACCTCTCAACTATTTTCCAACTAAGGGTGTTTCCTAAAATAGTGGTACCCATTTTCACCATTGATTTGCCCTGATCAAAAAGAACTATGCCTTGGATACTTTTTTGAGGACACTCATTTTTTTGAACCCCGCAATGTTCCATATGGTCTAAATGAATTATCACCCATTTGCCAACCACTTCTGAAACAATTTTGAATGTTTTAGCTGTGTTTTCGCAATGGCCTTGGAAAGCCAACATTTTTCTTGAGCTCGTGAGCAAACATATCCGTTTATGGTAAACGATTTAGCCTTTCTCCAACTATCATAGTCCCTATGAAATAGACATGACTTTCCTCTGAAAATGGGTGATTCTCAAGTTACAAGGTGGGGTCCCAAAACTTGAGCCAAAGTTTATTTTTGCAGCTGTGCTACGCTTAGCTTAACCAGAGTCTATGGTAGATACATCGAAGTAAGTAGTTCATGGTTTTATATACTTTATAAAGTTGTAACGTTTGGTGGCCCCGCCAAACGCATGTTTTTTGTGATTTATAAGGTGGGGGATATAAACCACAGAACTGAGGCTTATAAAAAGACCGGTTTGGTATGTTAAAATCATGAAAAATAATAAGTATGGACTAAACCATCATAAAGATTCATAAAGCCCATAGTTTTTGAAGTTACATTCCAACTTGGCTATCATCACATATCCTCATGTTTGATGGTTAAATCACCAGCTTTTCCCCACTTTTTCATGGCAACCTTCCCAGAACTGGGCTGGGCCTCAAGCACCTGGGTCTCCACACCTCGCATGGGGTACCCCAAAATGATGGTTACTCAAAAATCCGATGTAAAAATGGGTGATTTGGGGGTCCCACATTTTAGGAACCCCATGGGCCCATGGAACCCCTTGGTATAACTGTTCTGAAAATCATAGACTTTGCAATGTTAAGCTCTTCAAGTTTGGTTCTTATTTGTGCTAAAGAATCGAATTGGTCTTGGTTTTGGGTGAAAGCCTGATCGGTTGATGGTGGTATTATGATATTGCCTGGTTCGTGGTTAAACAACCCCTCTGAAAAATATGAGTTCGTCAATTGGGGCTATTATTCCCAATATATGGAAACATAAAATTCATGTTCCAAACCACCAACCAGTATTAATAACCAGTATTCATTCCCATGATGTTATATATATAATACAAACCATCATAAACAGCATATAATAACTATAATTATAACCATGTTTACCAAGGATGTTTTTTTAAACATTTAACTTAACAACCATAGATCCTGATTTCTTGGGCCTCGAAATTGATGCCCTGGAATCCCATAACCATATTTGAGTGACTTTGTGAAGTACCACCAAAACAAAACATAACATGGGATTCATAATATATACTGTTTGAGAATCACTTATTCCATGTGATAGGATTACTCATTCCATTTTTAAGTTGGATTCTGCTATTTGTTTTTTCTGTTTATTTGTTTTTATCTTGTTAGGATAACAAGAACATTACTGGTTGGTGGTTTTAACCATCTTGAAAAATATAAACGTCAATGGGAAGGATTATCCCAAATATGATGGACCATAAAAATCATGTTTGAAACCACCAACCAGTTATTAATAACATTTAACAACCATAGATCCTGATTTCTTGGGCCTCGAAATCTTGTTAGGACACCAAGATCATTAAGTGACTAGTCAACCATTGTGGAGAAAACCTTTGAATCAATGCAGCCTCCATCAGCATCTTCGGGCAGCAATTTCACCAAGAGCTTCTCTAACTTTTCAGCCTGGCAAACTCAAAGAACCGCTGAACATTTCACAACAAATCTAGTTGGTGGTATACCTACCCATCTGAAAAATATGAAAGTCAGTTGGGATGATGAAATTCCCAATATATGGAAAAATAAAATTCATGTTCCAAACCACCAACCAGAAATGGTCGTTTGGAAATGAAGTGTCACTTCAGTGGATAACTCTACAAAATAGCCGGATATATGATGATTATTGATGATTAATATGGTGTTTTGAGTTCCTTAAAATAGCCTAAAGAACAAAGATACCAAGCAATCGGGGACAGGTTTAGCGGTTCTTCAATGGCGAATCCTCTACAGGGACTTGACCTTCGCCATGCTGGGATCAAAATGATCAACACCTTCGTAGCCTGCTGGTTGGTGGTGCAATAACCATCTTGAAGAATATTAGTCAATGGGAAGGATTATCCCATATATTATGGAAAATAAAAAATGTTTGAAACCACCAACCAGAACACCTTCGTACCCTGGTTTTCATGCCAGCACCACAGAACACGCAACATGCATAAAAACAGCATCAAGTGAGATAAGCTGGACCAGTTCCAGTTAGTTCCGTGGATATATAACATTCACCAGAGTTATAGGGGCCCCACATCTCAACTGCGGGTTTATGACCATGGGTCATACCATGGTTTGGCCCATCTCCATTTGTAACCTCAACAGCAATGACCATAGAAACGATGTCGCGATGCCCAGAGAAAACCGCCAATTCGTCTACAATCCCTGCAATGCGGGGCCCCCGTTTTCAAAAGCTAAGTTGGTGAACATAAGTCCAATAAGTATGGTTTGTTATACTTATAATCCAATAATCCAATAACTATGATTCTGGTTTGTTATACTTATAACATCTTATAACTAATATAGTATTCATGGGGTGAATCTAAACCAACATTCACATCACAATTTTGGGGCACCACATTGTGCCTTCTTCTTCGCAATGAGCATGCCCTTCGCGGTCGCCTCAGTGGTGCCGAACTGCGAGCCGTTTTCACCGCCAAAGGAAACGCCGAACTGGGGTGAACAGCTAAACCTGCAAGTTTTCTGGGATGTATAGTAGATATATCACAATATATCTACACTTTTTGGATCTTAATGGGGGTTATAAACCAAGTTAATAACTGGGGGGGTACCTTGTAGGATATCATTCTGTAGTTTGATGGGCTTATAAACCAATAAAATCCAATAAACATCACTGGGAGTTTCGTCAAAAAAACGATCAAAATGGTGCCCGTCTCGAGGTCGGCGACGGTTGACTTGGCCGGACTCTTTACCCCTTTCGGACTGGAAAATTTGGCTTACTACATGATGGAAATACCCAGGTGCATCTACCTGGAACCCAAATGACCCCTCTTTTGGATGGTTAACCTTCAATTTTATGGGTCAAAATCTTCAAAACAAGGGTCATTTGGGTTCCAGGTACATGCATCTATATTAATTTCGAGATATGTTTGTTCGATCTGAACGTTTTCCAGGAAATTCCAATCCTCGACTATAACATCAGTATCTTAAGTTAACATAAGTTAACCATGGCTAAGATTATGAGTTTGAATCATCAGTTGTACTGGATTGTTTGTGATCATGGTATATTTACCAACATTTGCCCTAAATATCACCCAAAAGCAGGTAAATATACCATACATGGAGCATATGGGTTATCCAATGTAAAGTTTTGATTCCCATAGGCTGTTCTTCAAGTCGGCAGCTCCCTTTTGAAGTCCCCTCGACTTCGACATCTTCGAATAGCCTCTGGTAAACGTTTACATAACGAACTGGAAAGATCCACCATTTTTCATGGAAAAACTCACTATAAATGGGTAAATCCACTATTTTTATGGCCATTTTACATTTTATAGCTGGGTAAATCCACCATATCGACTGGGCCATTTCCAATAGCTAACTCTAACAGTTTACCAGGCCATCTTCGACAAATCGCCTTGCCTCACCCTTGACTTCTGCCATACCTCAGCGCTTTTCAGGGCTCGTGAATCTCCGAACGATGTGAATCACTCAGGTCATCTGGCGGAAATCCACATGGAGATTACAAACAATGGTTGGTTGGTGGTATACCTACCATTGTGGTTAATATACTGTTAATAATGGTTAATATATGGTTATTATATGGTTAATATATCATGGTTATTATATGGTTTATATGGTTAATAACATAAATGGTACCCGGCCTGGTAAACTATAACTAAGAGTTAGCTATTGAAAATGGCTCAGTCGAAATAGTGGATTTACCCCCTGAAAACATGAACATTATCTGGTTGGTGGTTGAGCCCTACCCCTCTGAAAAATGATGGAGTTCGTCAGTTGGGATGATGACATTCCCATATATTATGTAAAAATAAAATGCATGTTCCAAACCACCAACCAGTAATGGGCTATGTTTGGTGTGTCGACAAGAACTTGGGACCCAGATACTAAGTCGCCCAAAAAATGGGAAATGATGAACACAATGCCATGATTGCTTGTTGCGGAAACGCCACAAGGAATTTAGAGGGATCATGCTGCAATGATGATTCATCACAGAGAATATTATACATAGTTAGTTATATATTAACCAGATAATATATGTATATATATATACAAAGAATATATAAATAAATATTATATATATATGTTATAAATATATATATAATTTACATATATATATATGTATATATATATATATATAATCCACATGACACATAGGATAGATAGATATATATATATATATATATATATTAACTCCGCTAATCAAACATGGCTAGCAAATCCACCGTGAAGTTCGATGATTGCCCCAGCGAACTAAACCTCCATATAGTTTGGGGATTTTCCATTGCCACATTTGATTAGTGGAAGGGACATATACATATATATATATATATTATATATATATTATACATATATATATAGAGACACCAGGTGAGCAATGTTCAAGACCAGAAATGTCATTCCATACTGATAGGCAAATAGTGATTCCCAGCGCATGGACTATGAAAATCTCCAAATATCGCCAGTGTGGTAGTTCCGTATCTGCGAACTAGTCATCAACATCCGCCATTCACGATCATTCATGCTTGATGCTTCAAACCCCTATAAATGATGGTTAAATCAGTTAAGTCCTGATTCAAACACCAAGCAAATAAAATCATTGATCAGGCCATCTGGCAACTGATCATCTGCAGGTCGTGCTGAGGTAATTCAACCAAATATATGATCCATATCACATAGTGATGGTTATGCTTGGTAGCTCAACCCCTTACTTAGTAAGTAGCTTATATCCCTGGTTTTGTTAGTGGGATAAGTAGGGTTAATCCACTTATAACTAGAGGGAACTAACCTACTAGCTAAGTGGGATGAGCCACCAAGTATTCTCCCATGATATTCCCATGATATCTTCATTGATATCCCATTTATCCATTACCCTGTGGTAAACTAACATGACCACCCTGGCATTCATCGGGGTTGGAAGATTCGTTTCCATCCAAAAAACGTTATTTTCAGGGTCGAACTGTTTATTTACCCGAGGGTATTACACTTTACAACTATGGATATCCCACTTATCCATTATATCAATATTTGGTATGCCAATGATATTCCCTAATGTTGGTAAAACAATAATGAACCATCCCCAATTTCACCATTTTATAGGTGGTATGCTTACAAATTAGGGTGGTTTATGGCATTCTGTGCAGCTGTCAAAGGTCTGAATCCATACACTGAAGCACCTGGAATGTGGGCAGGAATAGCCCCTCCAGGACCACAGTAGTGGAACCCAGCCAAGTCCACATTTTGGTCAGACAGTTCCTTCTTCAAAGATATCTAGGTCCGGGGTCCGGGTGTGCCACGTCAATGGCATCTCGCCAAAATCCAGGAGTGCTATGCCGCCACTCTGCGTCTCTAACTGCCTTTGATCTCAAGGGTTTTTCCAGTGACTCCAAAACCTTTCCTGCCTTTTTGATATGAGTACCCGTGGTCAAACGTAGAAAAGAGTAGAAGTAGCCACCAAAAATCGTGAGGAACCAAATCCAAGCAAGATACCACCCAGTCCAAAAATCACTGCGATCCAAATTACTTTACTTCGAGTGATCCCCACCATGACATTTATCGATTTGTTACTGGCAAATCTTCTGGCATTCTATCTGACATATCTTCTGGCATTCGATCCGGCATTCTATCTGGCATATCTT
>Ga0126342_10006050_pt1 | contig 21340 bp, 20 predicted proteins | sample Cyp1metagenome_FD_92528 | JGI IMG/M metagenome (GOLD analysis project Ga0126342, IMG submission 92528) | Coral microbial communities from Lord Howe Island, Old Settlement Bay, Australia - Cyphastrea 1 metagenome | ecosystem: Host-associated > Invertebrates > Cnidaria > Coral ...
GATAGCGCTTTTGCTGCAATTTTGGCAGATGGCAGCGTTGTGACATGGGGCGATCGAAACACTGGTGGGGACAGCACCAGAGTCAGGGATCAGCTCAGGAATGTCCAGCAGATCCATGCCACACGCTACGCTTTTGCTGCAATTTTGGCAGATGGCAGCGTCGTGACATGGGGCGCTCGAAGCACCAGAGTCAGGGATCAGCTCAGGAATGTCCAGCAGATCCATGCCACAAGTTTAGCTTTTGCTGCAATTTTGGCAGATGGCAGCGTTGTGACATGGGGTCATCCGCGTTATGGTGGTGACAGCACCAGAGTCAGGGATCAGCTCAGGAATGTCCAGCAGATCCATGCCACACGGTTCGCTTTTGCTGCAATTTTGGCAGATGGCAGCGTCGTGACATGGGGCTCTCCAGGCTGTGGTGGTGACAGCACCGGAGTCAGGGTTCAAGTCTGGGATTTGTAGCCAATTGACTATGGGCCTTATAGATACATCCATAAATCCCAGCTATGACTTGGGGTTCACGGCACGGTACCAGGGTTTTGACCCATCCCCAATTGACTGTGCGTAGCAGATGTTGCACGGCCAATGGCAGCGGTGTTTACAGTGAAAAGGACTGTTGCTGGGGACGATGTTCAGTGTTGGCTTCAATGGATGATTCAGCCCGAGCATGTCGAAACCTGTTCAAGTAGCTGGCATTTAGATAAATATATATATATATATAATATATATATATAATATATATATAATATATATAATATATATATACAATATATAATATATATATAATTTATATAATATATATATCAATGATTTTCCCAGTTCGCTATGTTTTTTGACAGCTTGAAACTGTCACCACGACCGTGTTCACCGCGCAAGTGCCCATACCCTCCAAAAATCACTGTGTCATCTCCGTTGCAGGTCAGTTTCGGACCCCATGGATTTGATTGGATGCACTGGGGTGTGAATACGACTGGGGATATAATACCTGATATCTGGAATATTCTGGAATAATGATGGGATATCAACATCTTCGGATCATGACAAGCTCACTGTGACGTCACTGAAATGCTGCATCCAGGATTCCAGGGATTCTCCACAAACATTTTCCGCAAGTTTCAGGGCATTTTGCGGCGACCTGACAACGAGGTCACCCAAAATGATGCTTAGTAGTTGGGATTGTCCAAATATTGACGTCTTTCTGACATTTAGGACATGTATATACCCTCTGGTAAATTAACATAACTATGGAAATTCACCATTTTTAATGGGAAAACTCACTATAAATGGCAATGTTCAATAGCTATGTTAAATTACCAGAGGGTATAGTAGTTTGCCCAGATACATGATAGAAGCAACATGTTTTCAGTGCATTTAGATCGGCCATCCCTGGGTGAAAGTTTGCGGCCTCTTAGTTCTCCAACTCCAACTACCATCGAATAAACACCTTCCACCAAAATTTCAATCTACTCTGACCGTGAAATCCCCACATGTTCATCATTAATTCAAAAATGGTTATATATTAATATAAGCAACTTTGCTTGTGCAGGATTTTCAGTTGCCACCATAAATTACCAGAGTCAGAGGGTATCAAGAGTGACAAAATCTCCTTACTGTAACAAGGATTGGACTTGTGGTTTGTATCGTTGCATGACAACATGACACAACTTCTAGGTGCCCAGCCCACAGCAGATTGATTTAGATGGTCACTTCACAGGACCGACCTGTTGAAACTCTGAACTTTTGATTTGGATTACCATCTGTTAATTTAACATAGCTGTGGAAACCACCATGATTCTCTATTTTTAAATAGGATCAAATAGGTAACTCATCTCTAAATGCCTAGTTTTCCATCGTTATGTTACATTACCAGAGGGTCCACGTTTTTTTTCATGCTGAGTTTTCCTGGGTAGGCCCAGGTTCCAAAGGGGTTTCAGATGCCATTGCTTGATCATCATCACTTACTTCAGTACCACGTCGGATGGGTCCCAAGATCTTCTTTTCTTCACATACCATCTGGTTATGACTAACAGTTCGCCATGGTTTTTCGATGGCCCATTTATGCCCATAGAAATAGATGGTTTATGATGGTTTCGGTTTACCTATTAATAGCATGGTGGATCTTTCCATGGCTATTGCTGTGAATGTCATTTCACCAGATGGTAAACCCGCGCTGGTTCAATCCCAGGTTTTTTGAAGAGCTCCCGGCACTGGATGAAGCCGATTTGTTGATCGTGGCTGGCACATCCTTGGCGCCGTGGCGTTGCTGGGGGTATACCCCCAAAAGTATAGCAGTTCGAAGGAGAACCACATTATAGAAGTTTTAACGGGATAAACTATGATAAACTATTCGATTTGGGGAACATGATAACTGGTGTTTAGTAATACCCTAATTATAAGTAACATGATAAGTCTTAAGGGGAATATGATTATATTTTGGGGTATACCCTATTTTCAGACAAACCTAAGCTCTAGTGTTTGTGAGTGGAGAATTTTCCAGTAATTAATTCCCTTGGTTGTTTACTGGAGGGTGCGCCTATGAAGCCGCATTTCAGTCCAGCTTCAGGTGGTTTCGCCTGCCAATTCCGTGGTGAATTACGTGCCTTCCACTTGCTGTCGACTCATTGTGAACAAAGAGCCGGTGGCTGGTTGCTGCATTCATTTCTTTTTCCAGAACAATCACATGATCTAAATATGTTTTGAACATTTTTGAACATGTTTAGTTTTCTACTTTTGACACCTGACCCCAAGTTTTCCAAGAAAACTGAAAGACAAATAGTCATGAAATTGTCTGACCAACATCAATTTTCCAGAGGTTCCCCTATTTTTTCGAAAAAAAAACTATGGCATATTTTAAACACTGGGTTCCATAATTCCCCAAGTTGGAATGAAACCTCTGGAAATCGTAGGGAACCTCTGCAAGAAAATCTGGCACATCAATTTTCCATATGGCACAGACAAACCATTATCCATGATTAACCATGATTAACCGGTTATAAAAACCACCATTACTAACAACCATTAACCATCATTATTAGCCATCATTTACCTTTATTAACCATTATCAACCATATTATTGACCCATAACTATAACATATTAACATGTATTCAACCATTATTAACAATTATTAACCATTTTTTTTCCAAAAGTTGGATTCCAACTCTGAGATTCCCCAGGTGGGACAAGATCTGGGCATCCGCTATGGCTCCTGGGCGGTGCAAGACGTCTGGACGGGGGAAAAGAGCTGCGACGAGGCCTTCATGGAGCTGATCCAACTGTTGGGATGGCAGGAGATCAACTGATGCAACGTTGGAACAGCTTGGAACCATGGAATTTTCCCATCAACAATAGGGACTTAATATGGCTATGGGTCAATACCTATAGATACATTTTTAGTGGGATGAACATCCATAAATCCCAGCTATTTTGATGTTCACCAGCTATTAATGGGTGAATGGGACGAAGAAAATATATCTGAATATGGACTTCATAGATCTATACTCTGGTTGGTGGTGACTGGAACTATGGAATTTGGAATGACTTTCCATATATTGGGAATAATTCATCATCCCAATTGACGAGCATATTTTTCAGAGGGGCAGGTATACCACCAACCAGGATGTTTCTGGAGATGGGAAAGATATGGAAAGATCATGGAGAATTGGGAGTGGATATTTTTGGGGGGAGATCTGGGTAAATTGGTAAATCAGCAGGTGTTGGTCTTTGTTTTGTTTTTGTTGGAGTAAGAGAAGAACTGAATGGTCAAGAATGGTTAATAGTGTGCGGACAATCATGTGCTGAATACATGTGAATACATGTTAATGTGTTATAGTTATGGGTCAATCATATGGTTAATACTGGTTAATAATGATTAATACTGTCACGGTTAATAATGTTTAATACTGGTTAATAACGGTTAATCATGGTTAATATTAATGGTTAATAATGGTTAATAATGGTTAATAGTACTTAATAATGGTGGGACACTGTTTTGTTGAAAATGGTTAATAAAGCTTATATAATAATAGGGACTTACCAGTCATACTAGAGGGAATATAGGGGTTTTATAGTCATTAAACATGGAAACATCAAGGATATTTTTGGGGCTGATATTTGGGGTGAAATTTGGGTAAATCTTTGTAAATGAGCAGCTTTTTTTTTGCGTGCGTGTGTGTGTGTTTTTTCGGGATTGAGCTACTGGATTTGATGGTAAACAGTGGGACATACTGGGATGGTAAATGGTAAATGGTTGCTGGACTGGTGGATTTTCGATAAACGGGATATTCCGTGTTTATTGGAGATATTACCCCATACGAATGGGGCCTCAACATGGGACATGTTTCACGAGCGCAGGAGAAGGTGAAACGAATTCAGCATCTGCTGCCGGAAAGTAACCAGGAGCTGATCAAGAGATTAGGACTTTGATCCGTGAGTTTGCTGACGTGGATTTGTCATGGAGCTTTCCATCCAGTCACGATACCCATTGGCACATCCAGTCGTCGCCATCAAACCATGGAGATAGATATTGGGGTACCCCAGCAGACAAAGCCATGAAGTTCAGAGCGCATTGGCACAGTGGCTGATGTAAAATAATCGGATTTGTCATTTGGGTGCTTTAAAACTTTAAAGGACGACTGACACTGTTCTCCATGTTTTTTTCATCTTTGTTTGGGAGTTACTTGACTTGACGTTGTTTTTTCGATTCGATTTCCGAGATGGGCACATTCGGCGAAGATGGATGTTCATGGTCCAGACACCAAGCAGTAGCAGTTGCTGTTGCGAAATCTTTTCACACAAAGAGGCGAAAAAGATGGGATGGGCGGGCCACAGAGTTTCATGAATCGCATGAAAAAACCACGTTTTACCATCAGTCATTGGCAACGATCAGACATGTCAGACATGTGGACTTCACCATCGGAAATGGAGACAAAAACGGATCTTGACATCTTGACTTCAGTGAACGGGGACGGGGGCTGGGGACGTTGGATGGAGTTCGATCCCAACTTGAAGGATGATTGTGTGATGTCCAACAGAATCTCAGACTTTATTTCATTGAAACCTCTTCAAACTGTGATCAGTTGGAGGTTTGTTTCCAACAACACGGAGCATCCCCCGAGTGGAATTTCTGCAGAGGGACCATCCCCCGGGAATCTTCCTGCTGGGTGATATCATGATATCATGGATGTCTGGACAATCCATCAGAATCAATTTCTCCAACAGTTTGGACCTCATCCATGAAAATCCCATGTTTTTCTCCAAATTTTCGCCACGAGGTCAAGGTGGGACAATGGCTTCGCATTCAACAGGTCCGCTCCACTGGAGCTGCCCTCAGTGGATAGAGCCGGATCAAACGTGGCTGGTGAATGAACTTTTCGAATGGGAACCATGTGGTTATTTAACCATCAATAATGGGGATTTACAGGAATATCATTGGGGATAATTATAGAATGATAATGATATAGTATGATATACTGGTTGGTGGTTTGGAACATAACTTTTATTTTCCATTTCATATATGGGATGTCATTCTTCCCATATTTCCGAACTCCATCATTTTTCAAGATGGTTTTTTAACCACCAACCAGATTAACTTTACAAGCCATGAAATGGGACAATCACGATTGTCCCCATGGATATTTCCTTTTGCAAATGGGACAATGAACTTGACAAAAGGTGGACTTTGCAATGCCAACAGTTCCAACAGTTCACCAAGACTTGGTTAAGGTGGGGGCCCCACCTTTATGGATACAAAATCTTTGGAACTTTTTTGGGCTTTGCGCCCCAGTTATTGTCCATCATGTTGGGTGATTTTTTGTTTTTTGGTCGGTGAATATGTGATATTGCTATATCATTAATCTACACTCATTAGCATACTGAAAATGACAAGGCGGAATATGTGTGGGTAAAGCGTTAATATTTCCATTGTAAAACCAATGGGGATGTGACCGCAAGATGAGAGTTATTCAAAGGCTTTGATTGGTGTGTTTGGGTTACTTCGATGATTTTTGATCCAGCTCACATGCAGCTTTTGTTCAAGACAGTAAGAATGTACTGGTACATCTGGGATACAAAGGTAAAGCGACTAGTGAAGGGGTCAATCTTCAGCTGATTTTAAGGGCATACTGCCAGCTAAGAAGTAGTTATTGCTTGTTGTTATAATGTCCAGAAGTTGCCATGATATGAATCCAATGTTGGGCCAAAACCAGAGATTGATTGGACACTTTGAGCAGCATTCCACCCAAGATTCAAAGAGAGACCGGCGTATGACCGAAACAGGTCAAAACAATGCAGAGATGTCATCTTGACAATGGTCTTAAGTCCATGCATGCATTGGCAACGTGACGAGTAGTTTCTGCAGTTTTCCGGATTTCGTTTGGTGGCAGGGGATGCTGTGCCCAGGGATTGTTGATGGTGAATTCAGATTTCAACAACATCACTCGGGGAAGCCCCAAAGAAGCGCACAACTTTCTGTTCTCATTAGACCAAAATCGTCTTCAGCAATCCCTTCTCATCTTACACTTAGCCATACTTAGCCATACTTAGCCATACTTAGCCATACTTAGCCATACTTAACCCTCAATAGTTGGGCCAGCAATGGCACTTCAGGTCCTTCAGGTATTTCATTGATGGCTGCCTCAGGTCCCGGCTCCGAGGCGCGCCCAAAAATGGCGATGGAAAGGGGCGGAGAACTGCCCAGATCCCCCAGAAAAAATCAGGAGATTCGATCTCCAAACCAGGACTTCTTTGGAGATTTTTCAATTTTCAGGGGACAAAAAAACCAGTTGACCACTGCGATTTCCCCCACCTGGTGGGCTTCAGGTTCTTACTGTCAACGCAGCGCGGGGGCCAAGCTGGGTTCGGCAGCAGAAACCTGGTTGGTGGTTTCAGATATTTAGTGTCTTTCAACCATACAACAGGCATGATTGGCTGAGATCACTGACATTTTCAGGATAGGTTAAAAACCACCAGAACGCCTTATGTATCTCATTTTATTTCAGGCTTGTGAACTATGACCATATATGGCTGCTTCCGCATGGTTTCACCATTTCTTAGCCAGAGGACTGCAACGTTGCTCGAACCCATGGTTACCATGATGAATGGATGTCAGAAGGGAAGCATCATTTGGGTTCGGGTCCAAAACTGGGGGATACCCCAATTGTATAATTTATGGCCAAGAAAAATTGGGGAACATGGTTTCTTCAACCATATTATATGTTCTTATTTTGAAACACATGTGTGTTTTTTATTGTTTTTTAACCCATCGGACCCAGCCAATTTGATGTTCACATGGCAGTGGTTTTGACTTCAGGCGCACATCACCAAAGTGCCGCTGTGGTGCTTGGATGTGCAAGTCAGAAGGTCAAGGGGAGGGGGGTTTGAAGGCCCTCGGCCTGGTTCAGCATCTGGGGAAAAAGGTGAGGTTTCTTTTGGTGTGAACACATATGAACACATATATACAGTATATATATATATATGGCACATGACATCCATCTTTGCTACTTCTATTGAAAATCCCATAAACTATAACCACCCCATCAATGGCACCCAACATGTTTCTAGAAGGGTAATTATTTTATATCAGGGAGAAGATATCTCCCAAACTCCAATCACCAGGGCATGGAAGGGCACAATCTGCGATCCAGGATGATGTTGATCCCATGAGCATCCCTGGCTCAGGTTTTATCATTGGTTTTACAGACCTAAAATTGAGTTTCTCAACCTCCAGAAATTGGGTAACTTGACATTCGAAGTTTACAACTCAGGAATTCTCTAGGTTTAGAATTTGCAGTGATGATTTCATGCGGTTTCTTTAACCTTTGATCAATGTTTGCTTTCTTCATGTGGTTTATCTCTTCAGCAAACCTTCCCTTCAACTACCCCACCAAGCTACTTGGATGTGTTTTGCAGTAAGCGGTCAATAAGCCATGGATCAATGTGGGTATTGTGGATATACACTGATATACATTTACATCATATACGTATATTATATATATAACTAGGCAATTAAAAGGTCATGAGTCATTACCTATTAGCCTTTCGGAGCGATTCAACAAAAACAAAAAACCATATCTGGATGATGAAATAGCCATGATCATCCATGACCTACGATTCTGAATACCACGTATTGATGTCGTTTAAAGGCAAAACAGCCTGGTCAGTTCCGGTCAACGCCATTGATGTAATTGTCAGGAGCATCATCCCCATAGTTGAAACCATGCTGCTCCGGGTGGGTTTAAAAAAACCAAGTGAAGCGTATGGAGAAGTAATTGGCCTACCAATTGGTACCACAAAAATACCAGAATTTGGATCCCAACTACGCTGGTGACTCATCATTTCCTCATTGAAGTGACCATACATTGAGGATAGATACAGATATATTCACTATTTTCAGACCCCCCAGCCCCCCCAGTATCATATGAAATTGATTAACCACCATATATCACCATAGGATCACCATAAATCTCATAGTAATTGACCACAGCAAGCTCCACTTTTCAGCTTGAGTCGCCAGGCAGCAGATCGAGGAGTCGGGTGCGGCCTATAGGGCCGAGGACAAGGCCCACTTGGGGATAGTCAAAAAACCATCCGGCTGTTGGAATGTTTTGATGACTTGGGGATGGTTGGATACTTGGCTTACCATGGTTTACCACAGTGAGATAACTCGTGAAGAGTCTCTAGTGATTTCAGCAGGAATTGGTGTATCGCCAGGTTATCTAACTGGGGACATCCGATGGACCCCCAGTTTTGCCAAGTTTTGCCACGCCCCCCTTTATGTGAGCCCATGAAATGCTTGGCAGGGCTCACATTGGAGCAGTGAAACTGCTTTCCATGAGTTTGCAAAAACCATCAAAACCACCGCAATTTCTATCCATTTCTCACTTTTTGCTGGAACCACCATAGGTACCCCGCTGGGACTTTACCACGACTTTCAGCAAGCCGTGAAATCCCAAAGTTTAACTGTGTGTGATGAAATTCAAAATGTATCCATAATACACATGTATAGAAGAAGAAAATCAACATATAGAGTAATTATAGAACAAGAGCTACAACAGGCTTTTCCATTGGTTCAACATCTGGTCAGGCGCAGCTGTCTCCAAGGCAAGCTTTGGGGATCAGCTCATTGAGTTGTGAAACTGGGAACCTACCATGGGAATACAATGGGATTGCGGGGTAATTGCACATGATATGAAGGAATAAGGACAGTGGGATGACCCTCCAAGTATGGCTGGCTAAACAAGGTGTAGAACAAGGAGGGAAAGAACAGGCATCATACATCATTCATCAATATTCATCATCATTAAATGACATCATCATACATCATGACCAATGATTGAGAATTAATTTAATGACTATCAGAATTACCTATGACTATCAGAATTACATCTGACCTATGATTATTAAAAAATCCATTGATAATTAAGATACCTATCAGAATCATCGATACCTCATGATCCACAGCGCACAGGCCATCTATTAGTGCTCCCAGTGGCACGGTGCGCGGGCCGGAGAGATCGGGCCGTCGGGGGGGGCTGTGGATGCTGTGGATGCTGTGGATGCTGTGGATGCTGTGGATGCTGTGGGGTCGCCCGAAGGAGGATGGCGATAGCCTGTTTGTTGTTGAAAGATGGAAAGATGGCTATGAAATTTTCCGTTTTATCCCATTTTTATCATGTTTTATCATGTTTTATCCCATTTTTTCACCAGTCAATGTGATAAAAAAATGATGGATAAATGGCTTCGAAAAACCTATGGAATCCCCTGGTGCTCACCTGGTAATGTGTATCCTCCACATTTTTAGGTACAATCTAATTAATAAAAGGTATTGACCCATCCCCAAATATATACGTTATTATTCCCATTATCCCAATTATAACTCACATTAGTTGATGGTTCAATCCTATGGCTATCCTATTGTCACGCAATTTTTCCCGCAGAATCCATACTTAACCATCAATGTTTCAACATGTTTTCCAGCGAATCACATGTTCCCTGATTTTTCCACCATTTTTCCAGCATTTTAATAAAATTCCACTATTTGTCCACCATTTGCCCACCACTTTTCCACCATTTGTTTCTCACCTTTTTTAAAAAAAAGGGAGGAAAATGGTTGGCTCAACATCTAACACTTGGAAGGCAGCAGCTCCTTCCCCCGCCGCGCAGCAGCGGGCGCTGGCGCGGGCGGCGCGGGCGCAGGCACGATGAAAAGCATGGTCAAAAATATGGGAATGTGATGGTTACGTAGTGGTTAAATATGGTCCATAGTGGTGCAATAATGGTTTATAAAAGTGGTTTAAAATAGTGGTTGAATAGTGATGAAACCTGGATTTGCTGATGATGTCTTGTTATTCCAAACGAAAATGAACTAGAAACGCCGAATCCACGGGGTGGTTACTTCTTATTTTCAAGCAACAAAACATGGGGGGTTGAACCCATCATTTGCATAAATTTGGAGTAGTGATTTGCATAAACATGATCGGTAGCAAATTTAAGGATGGTTTGTTTCCAGTTCATGATGTTCAATGGGAGTTTCTTAAAATGGAGGAGTCCCAAAACCATAGGTTGCAATAGGTTTCAAGAGGTTTCAAGAGGTTTCAAGAGGTTTCAAAAAGTTTCAAGAGGTTTCAAGAGGTTTCACGAGGTTTCAATAGGTTTTATATAATAGGTCTCAATAGGTTTCAAGCGGATTCAATAGGTTTCAAGAGGTTTCAAAAAGTTTCAAGAGGTTTCAAGAGGTTTCAAAAAGTTTCAAGAGGTTTCAATAGGTTTCAAGAGGTTTCAAAAAGTTTCAAGAGGTTTCAACAAGTTTCAAGAGGTTTCAAGAGGGAAAGAGGCGGTAAGCCTTGACAGAGAGATAAAATTAGGGAAAGCCGGCGGACTTTGTGGTAAGTTTGTTATTTTTTTGACCGCCTGGTTTAGCTGAGCCAAGAGGTTTGGATGTTCGAAAAAGGGCAGATGTGCACGCGGCATGGTTGAATGAAGGTTGGAGCGCTTTGAGCTGCGTTGGCTCAAGAATTTCTGCAACCTGTGCCGATTAAAGCTCTTCCGGACCAAGGTGTTCAAAACCTTGGTCTGGAAGAGCTACATGCCTGACCATTTCTGCACTGCTTCTGGCTGCTGTGCAAGCAGGGAAGCGGCCTGATGGACACGTCCTTTTTTGAAAGGCAGGGTGAATATTTTGCTGTCCGGCGGGCTTCTGATTTCCATGCGCTTTGCGTCACCAAGAAAATGCATTTTGCAACTTGAAAGGTCGCGGCCATTATATTTCGATATGCCATCTTGCTCTCTCTCTCTCTCTCTGTCTCTCTCTGTCTGTCTCTCTATATTTACATACGTATATATATATATATGTATGTATGTTATATGTATGTTTTCTGTTTTTAAACTTACATGTAACTTTATATTTGAACAAACAGAAGGGAGGATGATGGGGGGTGAAGGCGCGCACATTGTAGAAACGCGCATGTTTTGCACTGTCTGCTTAAAATCATCCTGTCTGCTGATCTGCTTCCATTCCTGGAGCTTGGATCTATCCCAAACTCTCATACAAACACTCCAAATTCTGAAAGAAGAAAAAACTGGTCCAAAACCATGGCAAAACCAAAACTTCCTCAGACCCTCTCCATGGGTCGAAACTTTTTGTTTTGTTTGTTTTTTGTTTTCTCGAAGTTTTTGCCACCTTGGCCCAAGAATGCCCCAAAACTCATGGAAACACAAAAAAAAACAAACAAAAAAAGTTTCACCCCGTGTCGCCAGTCCAGCTTCTCCTCAGACCTTCTCCATGGGTCGAAACTTTTGTTTTTTTTGATTTTCTCGAGGTTTGTGCCCTTTGGCCCAAGAATGCCCCAAAACCCATGGAAAAAACAAAAAAAACAAAAACGTTTCACCCCATGTCACCTGTCCAGCTTCTCCTCAGACCCTCTCCATGGGTCGAAACTGTTTGTTTTTTTGGTTTTCTCGAGGTTTTTGCCACCTTGTCAGTCCAACAATGTCAGTTGCTCATTTTTTTGTGTTTTTTGTTTTCCTGTTTCTTGGGTTCCTGGGAGATTTTCACCCTGCCAAGCATCCATTGGCACAGCTTTCACTCCTCCACATTTTATATTGATGCCTTCATTGAGTTACTGATTTTGGCTACTGAGCCATCAGAGAAAATGTACAGTAAAAACAGCTCTATCACCCACCTCTTTAGGTAAACTTCTCATGTCGGCATGGTGGTGTCAAAGGCTGTTTGCTTTGCACGCTGAAACGAGAATCATATCACCAATGATTACACGGTCAACTGATACATTTTAGCATCAGCGTCTACTTCTCGATTTGAATTAATTCAATTTCCAAAGGCTACCTGGTCACCTTGACAGCCAACATATATCCTTAAACTAGGGGGTTCCAAGCCATCTGGTGCAGAATCCGCTGAAATGATTGCTTTGTCGTGTTTTTCAGCCCCCCAACCCCCCCGCGAAAACCAAAATCATCACCTTTGCGGATGCACGGATCAGTCGAATGCCTGGCGTCGTGGAATTTGACATAGATAGCCTTAGCCGTGTGTTGTCCCCAGCCGTCCGGGTCGGGGAGGCTGTGCCTTTTGTCCATTGTTTTATAGCTGGTTCCGGAAGATCGTTTCCGAACGACGTCCTCTTCTTCGAAGTACGCCAACTGTACCATGCATCGGCCGCGCTTCCACCGCACAGCTGCAGGTGACCGTGCGGCTTTTGCAAGCCACACATGCATCCCTTCCGTGTTCATTTGTTCGTTCTGATTGATCAATCACCGCAGGTTGCAAGAGGTTTCAATAAGTTTCAATAGGTTTCAAAAAATGTTACCATAGGTTTTAATCCGTTTCAAGAAGTTTCCAGAGGTTTCACAAGGTTTCAATAGGCATCAAGGTTTCAACAGGTTTCAACAAGTCGCACAAAAGGTTTCAAGAGGTTTCAACAGGTTTTAATAGGTTTCAATAGGTTTCAAGGGGATTCAAAAAGTTTCAATGGGTTTGAAAGGTTCAAGTAGGTTTCAGTAGGTTTCAACAAGTTTCAAAGGTTTTTCAATAGGTTTCAAAAGGTTCCAATAGGTTTCAAGATGTCTCAGGTGGCTTCAATAGGTTTCAACAGGTTTTAGCATGTTTGAAGGGGGTTCAATAGGCTTCAGTACGTTTCAAAAGGTTTCAATAGGTTTTAGGAGCTTTCAAATGGTTTCGAGATGTTTCAAAAGGTTCCAATAGTTATAAAGAGGTTTCAATAGGTTCAAGCGATTTCAAAAGGTTTCAAGAGGTTTCAAAAGGGTTCAATAGGTTTCAAAAGTTTTCAATAGGTTCCAATAGAGGTTTCAAGAGGATTCAATAGGTCTTACCCTGTTCAGGTGGGTTCAAGAGGTTTCAAGGGGTTTCAAAAGGTTCAAATAGCTTTCACTATGTTTCAATAGGTTTCAACAAGTTTCAATAGGTTTCAATAGGTATAAAAAAAGGCTTCAAGAGGTTTCAATAGGTATCAAAAGGTTTCAAGAGGTTTGAAAAGGTTTCAACATACCAAAAAGTGGCCTAAAATTTCCATGAAAAGGCCGAAGCGCCAATGCCTTTTGTCCAGGCGCCAAGGGAAAGCCGAAGCAGCCGGGAGCCACGGAGCTACGGAGCCGAAGCGTTCACGAGCCGTTGTGTTTGAAGTGGATACAATGGGATATGAGTGGAGTATTCATGGGGGATTTAGTATATTTTTTTCTGAGATTTGGATTTGGATGAATCTGAGAAAGAATTGAAAGACACCGTGGGATTTGGAGGGCTTTTCGGAGGTTGAGGAATTTGAAGGTTTTGGCATGAAATTTCACTCGCGTGATGGGTCTGCCCATCGGGGATGTCCTCTCCAAAATTTGGGAGAGATTTGGGAAGTTTCACAACGCAAATTGGGGAAGTTCCAAAAAACTTATTGATGGAATACTACCCTCTATGGATATGAGCCATGGGATTATCATGGATTATCAAAATCCAGTATGGGAATCCCTGTTTTGCAAACACAAACTGAACTTGTGCAGAATCATGCGTTAGCTGTTTCAAAGTCGGGAACACCATTGCCAGTTTAGACGATAGTTTGTCCATGTTCTGATGACGATAAAGGGTGTTGCCATCCCACATCTTGCGGAAATTGATATACGGAGATAAGCATAGATTTCCCAGCAACATCCCCATAAAAATGATGAGTTCTTATATCCCCATTGTGGTTGTGGTCGATTGAATATCTCCAAATATCCCAACTGCCCGAACACGGACATGGCGGCTGCATTTGCTCAGGTGGCGACACTGAAATGGATGAGGACGAGGACAAGCGGGGTTTTGTGGGGTTGAATGGGAACTGAACCATCAAAGAGTCGGATTTTACACATCAAACAATGGAATTTAAGTATCAAGAATTCGAATAGATGGGAATTGAACAACCAAACGTTGGATTTAAGCATCAAGTCCTGGAATTTCGCCATCCAAAAATGCAGAAAGAATCATTAAACAGAATTGGTATTCTGGTCGCTTCGCGACGTCAACCGCCGGCACCGGAGTGTTAGCTCTGAAGTTCCAATAAAGCCATATATGTTCTATGTGATCCCGCTTGCCTTGTCGGTTTCTTGCGCAAGTTGAGGCCAAGGCCGTCTTTACGTCATTGACGTCGGAAGCCAAAGGCGCAGGTGCAGAGGCGCGCCTCGAGGCTTAAGAGCCATGCGCCGCAAGATCCAGGGTCTGGAGCCCGGAGTTCGCGACAAAGACTTCGGACTCAAGGCTCGACACCAAGCCGCCTGGACATATGCAATACCTCAGCCACGCCGAGCTCGCGAAGTTGCTGGGCTGCCCATCCTATTTGCCCGCATCCTCAGAAGCAGGTGTGGGAGGAAAGTGGCTGGCAGAAGGTGAGGCTTGTCCGTCTTGTGGGAGCACAGCCGGCGGCTGGCTGTGTGCTGGACCTGCTCACATCGCATCCTGCGAGGAAGCGGATGTCTTTGATGGATGTTGGCACAGGGCCACCTAAGCCGCGTCCACAGAATCACTGCAAGCTCATCGCTCAAAACGCACATGTCCTGTTCAAAACGCAAGTCTGAGGGCTTGAAAAACCAAAGTGATTTCTTCCATGCAGGAGTTCCGAACTTTGACTGAGGAGGAAGGTTGTGGCTGCATCCCCTTTTCCAACCGTAGCAAGCAAAAGGAATATCCCAGTCTCATTTGCGGTAGGCTTACTTCATGTGGTGGGAGATTGAGCTCTGCCAGGTATTTCTTCAGCCCCCGCATCATCAGGATTACAGCCCGCTAAAAAAACGTAGTAAAACAGATCAAACCTTGAAGGAAAAACTGTGTGACCACCAAGGGAACACCACCAAAGGAGGCCGCCAACACCATCAAGGAAGGACATCACCATGGAAAACCACCAAGGAAAAAAAAAGCCAAGGAGGACCACCAAGGGAACACCACCAAGGAAGTACCAGCAAGGAGGACCACCAACAACGGCAGCAAGGAAGGATACCAAGAAGGACCACCTCTTGAGAGGCTTTCATCTTCGAAGTCAATCGCCTGCAACGGGGCGGAAAGTGGCAGTTTACAGTGGTATGGCTCTTAAAATATGAACCTCCGATTATTGGAAAGTTTACCTCTACAACCGAACCGAACCGCCACAAAATCAAAAAATAAAACAGTAGAACCGTGGAACCGTTTATAATATGAACCGTAGAACCGTTTAAAATACAAACCGCAGAACCGATGCCTAGAGGCTGTTGTATCGAAATCGATCAGGTGCAACACCCTGGCCACCAGTGGGGCCCAGGACCTGGCTCTTTCGTTTCATTCCGGGATCTCCTTTTGAACTTTTCTCAAGTCACGGAGATCGATCGCATGATGTATATAGGCTATTGACTATTAACTATTGGAAATTAGGAAATTGACTATTAACTAAATAGTTAGGAAACTGACTATTAACTATTTGGCTATTAACTATTAGGCAGAAAATTGTCTAACCTGATCTATTGGGTGCATAAGAAAGCACAGCAAAGAAGAAAAGAGATCGTGTGCACTGTTTTGGCAAAGACGCAATGAAACAAGCATCAAAATATGAACACAAAAGGCATGCTTTTTGTTTGTAAAGGTTCAAAAATTAACCAAAAAAGGATCGAAAAAAGGTTACCTAAAAAATGGGTTATTTTTTAGGTAACAACATACAACCTAATTTAAGTTAGAAAAAGTTAACTAATAGTTAGAAATTTTGCCTTAGGTTCGCTATAACCCAAAAGGCTAAAAATAACCTAACCTGATCTTATGGGCTGCTTCCCTCATTAAGACAGCGAACGTCCGAGCACGGTAAAAAGAGAGCTTGCAACTGCGCAGAGGCGTTCTGAAGACCGTTTTTCCACGGTTTGTTCCGTTTGGGCGTGCAAATTGGGTGCCAAGAGTGGTCATATGGGCACCGGGCTGAGGGAAGTGGTGTTTTCTGGACACCACCCTTGGCAGTCCACCACTTCAAGGAGACAGACCTCTCATATCCTCCACACTAATACAAGTACCTCTGGATTCAGGCCCTCTTGGCGGTGGGAGAGCCAGGAGTTGGAAAGCGATGCTGAGTGTAAATGTTGTTTTGTGTTTTGTTTTGCTGTGCAAGTCCCGAGTCCAAATAGTGGCTCAAGAAGCTGGTGCCTTTTTTCTTGGAAGCTGGCTCTGTGTAGCACGTCCCTTGCGCTCAACCAGCAAAATGTCCGTGCAAATGAATTATCTTGAGCGAATTGACGTCAAGACAGGACGCCATGGCCGTGCATGCATGGAGGCAGCTGTAAACTGCAGTCGGGATGAACCAAGAGGGCTTGCACCGATTCAAACACAATGCTTGATCGAAAATGATGCTGTTATGCCACGTATTTTGACAGGACATGTTCTCCACGTTGCAATGCGTGACCTGGTCAAAGGAAATTTGTCTGTTGTAACGAATTAATTGTCTCACCCCGTTGCAACTTGCAAGCCCTCTCAGCCAGCAACCGGACAACTTGGGCGTGAAACTGTCGCCGTAGTAGCGCGGCAGGATAGGACGAAAACAGCCACAGCAAAAATGAAAACACATCAGCTGCTTGCGTCATCAATGCTTTGTGAATGACAATCGGTCCTCTTGGGTACTGAATCAGCATATATTCCGGATCGTCCTGCTTCTCTGCCTTGCGCTTCGCTAGCCACTTTCTGGCCAAAATGATTTTCCAGCTTATCCCGGTAGCGTGCCCTGATCACTTTGCGTCGGGAGATGTTTACACACTCCTCACGATTCTTCAAACCGCTCCAATCGATGGTGACCTCATTCTGGTCAACCAAGACCTGGCCGGTTTCTTCACCAGCATCGACCAGGCTCTATTCATAGGGGCATGGTATATGTTGCTGGACTTCCTCCACCCACATATGAATGTGGGGGGACAATGAGGTCTTCTCGGTCTATCCAGGAAAATCCAACAATCCTGGTGATCTTGTGAAAGGTCGCACGTTCAGACGTCTCAATGTCACTAGAAAAATTGTGATCAAGGATGCGCCGTCCCTTCTCACAACGGCTCTTGATATGCAAAACAGGATCAGAAAACTTTCAATCATTTAGTTCCTACTTTCCTGGCTTCGCTTGATTTTGAAATTGAAGCGAAGTCTTACTAATTTTGAGCCAGGAAAAGGCCCTAATTTAGTTCTGATAGTTTTTTTTGTTTTTTGGGCTTGGATCTTAATTTGATTGTAATCTAACTATATTTATGGATGGAAGAACCAAAACCGAAAACGTTTAGAACACACAATTCCTCGAGGCAAACTGCCCGCAAGAGACCGGAAAAAAACGTAAAATCAGAAGAACCAAATCTTAGCTTCCAAAGCGTGATTCTTCAGCAAGTGGCTGGTCCATGCCCCTTTCATCCATCTAGTTTTATCTACTGCTTGATTCCTTAAGCATGTGAGGATGCTTCTGAACCCCGGACGCGAGGGTGGAGGTAAATGGTGGTCATGAATCAAAGAGAGTCATACCCTAAATATCCCTAAACAGTATTGATCATCAACCCCTATCGTTAGCTGTTGGTTATACCCCTCCGGTTGTTGATTACATTTTTAATTTCGGAACTTAAACCAACATGTTTGATGATCACAGCTGGTTTATCCATTAAAATAAACACATGAATCGGCATTTGCGGGAGTTTTGATGTTTTTTTTGAAAGGTGTTTGTGTGTAAAAGCGTCTGTCTGTAAAAAAGTCTGTGTGTAAAGCGTCTGCACGTCTGCGAGAAAGAAATTACTGTGTATAAAGGCGTGTGTGCCTAAAAGTGTTTCTGTGTAAAAACGTCTGTGTGTAAAAATGTTTGTGTTCCACCTTGACATCTTGCATTTTTTTTTCTTTCCTTCTCTCTCTTTCTACTACCCTGGCTCCTTCATACAGTTTCTCCCTTCCAATTTTTACAGGTTCTTCCTTTCGTTCTCTGTCAGTGGAATTGTTTACATGTGTCTCTTCAGTTTGCGCCTTAACATCTTGACATCGTGCCTCTTTCATATTTCTGATAACCAGTTGCTACTTTTGCATCATCATGGTTGTATTTTCTTATCTATTTGTAACATACTTTCTTACGCACTTATTTCATAAAAACCTATTAAATACACTCTTATTGCATTGCGGTTATACTTACATTATTTTTTCATTGTAAAAAATAGTACTTACCTGATTAGCTATGCTCCTCTACGCTCGCGGGCCATCCGTCGTCTAGTTCCACTTGGGATAAAAATCATCATTTTTGACATACTTTCATATCTTCCCACCCAAAAAAGTCATCCCTTCCGCCCAGGAGACACCTCCGGTGGCCCGGGAAACTCCGCGAGCCGCTCGGCCAGAGGCCGATTCCGCAGTGGGATGGGTGATTTATCCGTGGAAAATTGGGATTGGACCATCAGAATTGGGGAGGTGACCAAACAAAAAATATTGGGTTTTGCCTAAAGCCAACCCCTTGACTTGATTAGAACAATAGTTTATCCATAATGTATGTTATTCATTGTTATTCCAAATTATCTTCCTACTCTATCAGTTAGTTCCTTCCCACGGATGTAAAATATCATTATCCGATGGAAATAGCACATGGAATTTTGTACCGTAGAATATTTTCCATATAATGATTACAACTACATGGGACATGACATCTGATAAATAAATAAATAACTAAATAAATAAATAGATAAATAACATATATATATATACACATGAAGTTATTTTTTCTGTTAGATTATGTAGTAATTTGTCAGACATGATAGAAACAAAATACTAAATGATCATGATCCCCTGTATCTATGTACAATGTGTAACAGTAGATCATGATTATGATCATATCACGTGTATCACACTTGTCCATTATATAATTTGTCATCTATTTGGATAATAACATGTATTAATCCTGGAGTAGATATTTGTTATAGTGTTAAAAATGCCACACGCACATATATATATATAATCCCATATTCTACCACGTGCAGTCATATTTTAGTATTTTTGGATATATAATATATAGGATATATAGTATATTATACAAATTATTTAGTATATAGTACTTACCAGGTCGATGCAATGTAACATATATTTTTACACACTAGAGCGCAGTGAGGCGCCTGTTGCAGCTTCCCTGACCGCCGTGACCGGCCGGCCCAAAACGCAGCTGAGCACGGCCGGGGAACGTCTGTTGGGGTTTGGGGGGTGGAGGCGAAGGTGACAGGGAATTTTTCAGGAAAAAATGGATGATTTAAGTCATGAACTTGGGACTTTAACAGGATTTGATGAAATTTCATGGGATATAGCGGGGGTTTGATTAAGTCATGAAAATTGGAATTGAATACGGAACATATGAAATTTCACCAGTTTTAAGTGCGGGTTAAAATTGCAAGACAGCCTTTTGTTCCGAGAAAGACCTGATTTTAAGAACAGAGGTGAGCAGTTCGTATTTAATCAATTTAAACAGGGATGCAACCAACACAGGTGCGACCTTTGACCCACCTAACAAACGTAGATTGCCACAATTTAGGAATTGAAACAACAAATGATGGTACAACAAAACCATCGGTTATCTGGGTGTAAGATCGTACCCCGACTATGGATTGTTACTATATCATCTCCCCGCACATAGAACCAATGGTGGTTAGTAGCAGTGAAGACGGGTTCAATACTGAAGCGTTTCCACTAGTCACTGAAGTTCCATTTCCATTGTTGGCAAACATGACTGGTTGGTGGTTTGGAACATGGTTTTTATGACTTCCCATATATTGGGAATCATGGGATATAATGGTGTTTTTAATGGGATATAATGGGATATAAAAATCAATAATGGAACATGGTTTTTGTGACTTTCCATTCAGTTGGGAATGTCATAACCCCAACTGACGAAGTCATATTTTTCAGAAGGGTAGGTCAACCACCAACCAGATGAGTTTGGATGATTCTCTCTGAACGTCATGATCATTTTATGTGGTAACATTGGAGAGTGGTAATGAATGGTACAGAACCATTGCAGTCAAACAACATCATGTGGAAATATATAGACTCAATTTGGAGTGTCCAAAGTTAAAATTCGGGGCCCGGGGCACAGCATCCCGTCCTCAGATCTATGTCAACACCATCCTACCCATCAGGCCAATCCGGGAAGGTGGTACAGGGACGCATATGGACGCATCATTTTTTGAGGTAAGATTTTCCAGCCTGCCAATTTAGATTGCCAGAGAGTTTTTTTTCCACCCACTTGGGGGCCCTGAAATCCCCATTCCATCAATTGTATCATATCGATTGTTGAATCAATTCTGTTCAATTTATATCCATCAATCGTACCTCCATTCTATATACATCCGTCAATTGTAGCATTGAAGACCCCGGCGCAAGGCTTGCAGACGTGCACGACGCAGCCGCTAGGGGAGAGAGGCCCCGGGCTACAATCATACATGGTGAGATAACCAACGAAAAGGATCCAAAAAAGGGATTTAACCACTGACACTGACACTGAGTTGTGGTTTCAAGTACTGTATCGTTTTTTTGGACCCACAATTTTTTCACTCTTGCATCCTATTTTTCAAACGTTGCCATTGCCACCCTGGGAGATCCGAATTCACCAAAGCGAGCTCGGACGGCAATTTTGTCATTCGGACGGTCAAACTTCATCTTGAGGATATCATATTCGGATGACCAAACAATGGGCTATCATCTCTATCATCTCCATATTTCTTGAGGATATCATCTCCAATTTGAAATATGAATATATATACTATCAGGGTACATCGGTGCATGACCATTTTGTCACATTCTCGTAGCCATGTTTCTGGGGTCGTGAACAGGGGTGAAAAGGAGGTACCAGGCAAGCACAA
>Ga0126342_10006051_pt1 | contig 21339 bp, 24 predicted proteins | sample Cyp1metagenome_FD_92528 | JGI IMG/M metagenome (GOLD analysis project Ga0126342, IMG submission 92528) | Coral microbial communities from Lord Howe Island, Old Settlement Bay, Australia - Cyphastrea 1 metagenome | ecosystem: Host-associated > Invertebrates > Cnidaria > Coral ...
TAATAACAATAATGAACATCAATTATTGGAATCATATTGAGTCAATGGCGGTTGTGGATGGAACCCAGCAAATATTCCCAAAAAACATCTTGTCACTTTTTGACTTCCTTAACCTTAGGCCAGATAACTATTCATATATATATATATATCACCAGCAACACCAACTGGCTTCAGCTCAAGATGATGCACCCCCAACAATTTGGAATGTTACAGACCAGATCCAAAATTCGACCACAATTGTCGTTCCAGATTTTTTAGACCATAATTTGCGATGACTTACTGCAGTATTTGCTGAAAGCCGAAAACCCCAAACATCCCCAAACAAAAACCTTGATGGAATCATGTATATATATATATATATATTACAATTATATATATATATATATATTACAATTATATATATATTATATATGTTATATATTATATATATATTATAAATATCATATGTATATCACATTGTTTTCAAATTACAGCAAAACAGAGATGTAATATACATCCCAGAGATGGTTTTACAGGGAGAATCTGCAGGACCCCCCTATGTGCCGGCTCTTTCAGCCATGGCAGGTAGTTTGCCTTTGAACAGCTTAGACATCATGTCGGAGCTGCAGGTGCACAGCTGTGTCAGAAACTACCAGCTACTTAGCGCCGTCTGTTGGCGCGCGCAAGGAATAGACCATGACAGATGGAACACATCCTATTGTTCTTTACATTTCAAGTCCTTTTCAGTCATGTTTGGTGAAATACTTGTAGGCAAGGCTGGAGTTGTTCCTGTGATGTTTCTCCACAGTGGAGGCAGCAGTGCATCAGGTCGTCGTTGTCACCATCACCTTCACCTTTATCATAGAGGATGTCAACCACATACACTGAACATATATATATATATCATAGAGTATCCCAGTTAAATCTAATGCACATATACTGAACATATTCCTCACTTCGACCCAATTTTGGCTGTCAGATGCCAAACCAATCCAAGGCCATCATCTAGGATTACCTCCGGGGTCCAGATTAGCATTGCCCAATTGCTTGGGTGATAACGTCAACATCATACAAGATGGGCACCTCAAATGAGAGCTAAGTTCTTCGAAATAGCGAATTACCTCATACTACGTCCGCGATTCTTAGTTTGTGCTAGATATATTGAACTAGTTAATTAATGGGGTCCAACTAAACCAACACACACAACTGGGGGGCACTTTGTATAAGATCATGAAGTTTCTGGCCAGCGTAACCTCTACCTGGGAGGATGATACCAGCAATACCAGCAACCAGTCTCCCGTTTCTAAAGAAATCCCTTAGCATTTGGTAATTCAACAGTTTGCCATGCAAAATGGATGAACAAATCAATGTAAATCAAGTTCGATGATTCTATATGAATGATCTATTCAAAATGCTGAGATTTTCCAGTTCGCAAACCATGAGTTCTACTGGAGGATACCATCCAGTAAATGTTTAGATATCTATGCAAAATCACAATGTTTAGTAGATAATTCATCTATAAATCATCTATCAATCATAGATCTATTTAATCATCCATAAATCAGCCTTTTTAATATAGCTAAATCATGGTAAATCAATGTAAATCATCGATAGATGTGCGGTTTTTCGCCATGCGTCAGGCACTACGTGGCATTGTGGGCATTTCGCCACGGATCGAAGTGGCCACCATGGAATCTCTTCAGGTGTGGCGAACGTGGCGAAATCGACAAATCCCGGAATCCCAAGGGAAAATCCATGGGAAAATACAGGCTATATCGGATATGATATATATATATATGATATTCTGAATGAAATATATCATGATTTTTTTCATTTCTGTAAATTATATCCATTCAGAATATCATATCCGATATAGCCTGTATTTTATAATGGATATGACGCATATCAGCCTGATTTATAAATCCATTTGATATACTGTAAACTAAGACTATGAATGGAAACGAATTAAATGAACACTAAATGCGAAGTGCGGGGTCAAAGATGGAGCTGGAGGTAAATGATGGCGCCTTCGCAATGACTTCATCATTCATCATAGATAAATGAGATGAGGCCACGAAATACGGCGTGTTTCAACAATCAGTCTCTATTCTAAAAGCCAACAAACTCTGGAACAATGCTCATTGCGATGGGCTCAATTTGTGTACACTTTCATGATGCCCAATGTACCCTTAATTTCATTGGTTGGTAGCCTTCTGGAAACGCACTCTGTTCATTCTGTAAACATCATATCGCAACCTCCAATCAGCCCTTCTAGACGTCGTGATTCACTCACCCGTGTTTCTTGTGACGGTGCCAGACCAGTACGCTTGCATTTCCGCAGCTAATGAACCTTTGAGCCAGGAAAAAGTCTAATCCTAGATAGATACGTGATTTATCGCTCTTTTAGTAATTAGGATTTTATTAATTTTCTGTCCTTTTTGGGTTATTCTACACATCTCATGTTGATGACCCACCTAACAACCTCCGGCCCCCCTTTCAGTCAAAAGAGCCGCTCAACTCCCGAAAACCAACACCCATTGGCAATTTCCATCAGGATGCACTCCTCCGCAAGGCAGAGCTTCCCACGGTGTAGCTTGGAAGGTGTTGGGGAAGGTGGTTTCAAATATGGCTGGATGGGAAGATTCCAAGATTCCTGAGCTAAATGGCTGCTTCACCAACAATTGAAGATGGGAAATTATAGTTGAATCTGAATTGTGATAGCTAAGTTGGCGGCTGAAGCAACTGTTATGTAACTTATATAAAGTTAGCTTTATTTTATAGGCTTCTGGTAGATGTAGAACTAGTTAACTAGTTCACAGGGGTTGTAAGCCAACAAACATAACATGGAAAGCTGATGAAAACTTGTAAATCTCTGAAGAAAATGGGGTTTTTGGGCTGGGAAAATCATCGAACTACTGTATATTTCTGGGATGGGGACTGTGGGACCATTGGGACCATAAGAAATCGCTGTGCAGACAGGTGAAGCCAAGCAACTCGCGTTTCTGTCTTTGGGTTGGTAGGGACAGGAAACCCGAGTTGCCTGAGTTGTTTTCCCATGGCAATAGATGTTGATAGGTAGAAACTGGAGAAAGCGTCCATTTTTTCCCACGCCTTTCCCATGTCTTTCCCTTCTCTGACCGGCCGCCTAAGGCTTCACCTGTCCGCGCATATCGGCACGCCCATGCTGCCACTGAAACCCCAACTCCTCTTGGAGGCGGGAAATGGTGAGCCATAGATGGAGCCACAAAAGGATAGATAGAACAGTAATAGAAACATGACCATACATGATCTATTATGAAGATCACCCCAACAAGATAGAAATTGGTAAAATCCGTTTCTGAAATAATTACTGATGATTTGCTCTTCAGCATCGTTTTGGGGGTACTAGGCATTTTTCTGTGTTGGCGTGCGTTAGTCATCAGCCGATAAACCCGAGGGCACAACTCAACCTGTCATTCTCGTAGCTATTTGTCGATGAAAAAACCTCCAGTGAATTAACATAGGCCCTGCCAGATAGGGGTTGGAAGATAAGTTTCTACTAAAATTGGCTATGTTCAGGGTCTATATGTTAATTTACCAGAGGGTAATGTGATTGTAATCATCAGCATTACTAGTCAGAGCGCTGTTCAATGTAACTCTGAATGTTGTCACAGTTTACAGCGTATTTTATTGTTATTACATGTTATTACGATATATTATGGTGATGTAGTGGATTATATTGGATTATCATAGAGTAACATGAGTCATATACAGTAGCTTCTCAAAAAGCTTCCATTTACCTGTATTTCAGCAGCAATTTCGGCATGCCGAAATTGTTTTTCTCCATCTTTCTTGGCTTTGCCTCACCACCAGTTAGTCCAGGTGGTTCACGTATGGTTGTGACGGTTTAGTTTCCAGAACGACTAGTTCATTATAAACCATCGAATTCACCAACGTATTTAAACATATTTCAACCTATTTCAACCAACTTGCCACATAAATCAATGCAAAATTCCCGGTGAAGTTGGTCAAATCTGCCTAGGACCAGCGCGGCGTGGCGCACGCCTTATGTGAAGATGCCTTAGCTGCCTTGGCGTCCTGGGAGGCATCAAAATCCGAAGATGTGGGGTGAACTCCATGGCTTATGGTATAACTATGGTAAAACTATGGTATATGTAACTATAATTAACTATATATGGTTTATTAGATGAATTCTATGATTCACTATGGTTTATGGTAGATATAAGTATACTTCATGGATGTTACACTATGAATATCTATTGTTTGTGGTAGATATAACACGAGTATTCAGGTGGTTTGTTATCTGTATCCTCTATTAGCCATAGGGAGCCAGTTGGAGCTACGATCGGAGTTTCCCAACCACATGATATTGCATGAAACATGGGATTTTATGGTGATTCCAATGTGATTTAAGCAACAGACCAGGGGGGATTTGAACCATGGGAAATACCGTACCTGATATGAGGATTTTTTACTGATTAAAATGATCCAGGATTTTTAGAAGCTGTTGGGCAACCATGAACCAAATATAATCTGGGGAGCACATGTTTTTTCTCTCAAGGGTCCTTGAGTTGTTGTAGTTACGATGGGTTACGAAGCTATTTGGTTATGAACCTACCTGGGTTGTTGATGTTTTTTTTGGGATGCCGAGCTGACCCATCATGGGACCCTTGCCCTCAATTGATGGATGGAAGAAAACTGTAGATATCCACCGTGGTAAACCAACGTAATAACACCAGTTTCTTTTGTTTAAGCGTTTAAGCCTTGAAACATGGGTTTTCTGTACTTTCTCCATAGAGAGATCTCGGATACATTCCCCACTCTCCTCAGTGCTTCAGTATTATCATGATTTCAGGTATTTTCTTGTGTTCACCCTCCCATCCATTCCTGCAAAGTGTGGGCCAGGGGTTAGATAGTCAATCGGTCGAAGGAGAAATGTACATGATATCAAGTCTTTGTAACCCTCACATATGTATATGTACATCCATATCTCTATATATAGAGGAGATCATCATTAAATCCCAAACGTTTCTATCATCCGCTCTGTCTCCTCGGGTTAAAAAGGCCTTGGTCGGTCCAAACTGGGAGGCTGAAGCCGCCAGTGGTGCAAGTTGGCTCTTTGTTTTCCTGGCATGTGGTTCTAAGCAGATGGTGGAGCATTTGTGGCTTGGCACGTAGCCCGTGTAGGCAGCCCTGGGGATGTTGATGCTTTGTGACAAAAAAAGGTGCAGGAACTGGTAACTTCTGCAAGGATTTCAAATCAGCATCTGTATATTATATGTATTGTATATATATATATACATAGTAAATACATATACATATATATAATATCTGATATGATATCTGATATATGATATATGATATATATGATAGATGATATATATGATATATGATATATGATATATATATAATATATGATATATATCCTGTTATGTTTGATTTACCAAATGATAAGAAATGCAGCGTTCGGCATCTTTTGAATCTGGATCTTGGGCTCCGTGGGGATGATCCATTTGAGGCTCATGTTACAGTACATCCCAATGCATTGGGCTATAGAAATGCCATAAATCATGGAAAATCATGGAATGGATTAATGGATTATTCATAAATATTAGGTATAATCTTGGTATATATTAATCATTGGTATATTATAATCATTGGAGATTATATATTAATCATTGGTATATTTATCTAATGATTAATATACCAAGATTATGATTGACAAAAAGCATTGGGACCACTAAAAAATCCCAGGGGTCAGCCCCGGTCACCTCTCTTAGGATGCAGAGTGCCGGCCTGCGGCATGCCATTTGCTGTGCCGGAGACGTGCTGGACGCGGCCGCACGGGTCTTTTGCCGAGTGGCTTGGAGCGTCGACGCTGGGAACACCGGACGATGTGTGTAGGATGTGAATCACATGATGTGAATATCAAATCGGTAAAATGCGACAGAGTTCAAGTATAACCCATAGGATCCATGTATGCTATATATGGATATATATGGTAACATTTACCATCAATATACCCCCAATGTTACCATATATACCATACATGGATCCTATGGGTAATAGATAGAATATTACATGCGAACGTATCACACACACATTAGATATATTAATTACATATTATGCATATCATTACAACATACTACAACATAGGATAATTGATGTGACCAACTGGCTTTTGATTTGAAACATACGTATCTTCAATGGGTATTGTCAAGGCCAATCATGGAGGTTCAAATACCCAATGTGTCTGAAATCAGTACGAGGGCACTAGGGGTTGGGTGACCAGCCCAAAGAAGGCGTTTTGATGCGTTTCGGCCTTGTATACATGGCTTCTGGACCGTTTTCGATCCCATTTGCCAATTCCAATCACATTTCTGGATTGAGTGTACAATCCATTGATAGCAAACCTCAGTCACTGTACCATTTGTTACATGTCTACACTGATGATTTGGTACATGTTCAATATACGTTCAACTACACATACATATATACAATTATATACATATAATATGATATACGATATGTGAGCTGAGCTCATGATTCATATGATTCACATGTAATTTAATGTATCTTTTCAGAATCGGACTTTCTTTTCGTTGCGACCAGCTTGGCCTTTTGTTTTTTTTTTTTCTGGAGGCCTTCTACAAGGCCTTGGCGGCGGGAAAAAGTGTGGTGGAGAGCCATGCCGTGGCACAAGCCTCTGTCCGGCACAGCGCCAATTTGGGCATTCGCCACGAATCGGCGTCTTGGATTCCGTGGATCCCAGAGGTGGCAACGCGTAACCCCCATATATATGGTACAAAATGGGTAAGACCATGGTAAAACCATGTAGGTTTTCCCTGAAGCCAATCCATTGATTGGAACTTTGCAGGAAACCTTCGAAGTTTGGCAGGATTTTAGATTGCGCCAGGAGAAATGCGGATACACACATGATATGATGTTGATGTGTATGGATTTGAACATGGTTGGGGGCATGGAAACTGTGGAATAACATTTATATCGATTGAAACAGGACATCCATGAAGTAGCAAAAAGATGAGGACTCTATCCATTGAACCAGAATCACGTGAGTACATACTGGTCTGAATTCCTTACAATCGTAGACGGACCGGCTAAATCCCTATGTTTGATGGTTAATTTCCACATGTTTCACCATTTTTTATTGCTCAAACCGTACATTTCCAGACCACACCCGCGTGCTGGATATTCCTCTAGTTGTAAATGCAATGTCTCCCCCATCTCATTCAACAAGTCTTTCGAGTGACGTGCTTGCTCGGTGAATATCCTGTGCATGAGTTGGCCGACCCCCAGTCCCATTTTTGTTTGAGGTACAAGGGCCCCCTAGATAGCGTGGCTGAAAAGTAGATAAATCATGGTTTATGCTAGATGTATCATGATATAGATCATTGATGATTGTTTACACACCAACCTGTATTTTGGGGGCACCACCGCACCACCTTGCATGTGAGATAGGGTTGCGAGCCACATACCTGAGAGCGACCTCTTGTCGTTGATATAACCAAAATTGAGGCGGGATTTAAGTACTAGTTGACAACAATTCGAGCAACAATAATGCGGATCGGACAAACACAAAAAATGTCATCAAACAATTCTATGCCAGTATACTATTACCAATCACAATAGAGAGGTTGCATCAGAGATAGTGAATTACCACTTTCAGATGTTTTTGTTGCTGAAACAATAGAACAAGGATCAGATAAACAACTGTAGTTTTTGTTGTTTAGAATAGAAAGAAACAACGACATAATCTGCTGATTTCGCATGGACCCGTCGCTTCTTGTTTCGACCAGCCGCGCCACGTCGCGGCCACCGTTCTGAAGGAGAAATTCCTCTACCTTGTGAAGTCGGAGATCGATAGCCCCGTCGATATCGACCGGATCGTGGCTTGGCTGACTGGATGAAGAAAATATCCCAGGACGATAAGGGAAACCCCTAAAGCCTGTAGATATTCTATATGTTTAGTTTCTTTTCTTTCTGTAGCTACTTTTGTAATAATTATACATGCAATTACATACACATATATAGAATTATACAGATATGCATAGAGAATGCTTAAAAACTTTAGATTAAAACAGGAAATTGGACAACCACATAGTCTAAACCAACTCAACATGGAGATCTCACCAGCCTATCTTCTCAGTCCTCCCCCTTGATCAATCGGATGATAGACACCCTGACGGAAGGGTTGCGTATTTTTGAAATGCCATGTCGGTGGACTTTCAATATGTAGATGTACGTGTGATCCATGATCATCATCATAATCATAATCAGAATCATAATCATCGTCATCACCATCACCGTCATCGTCATCGTCATCATCATCGTCATCGTCATCATCGTCATCATCGTCATTATCGTCATCATCATCATCATAATAATCATCATCATCATCATCATCACCATCCCTTATGAAGATAAGTTGATGCTATTATCTATTAGCAGATTCAGCATATTTGCCACGGGAGGTGGAATATTTTTCATTCCTGATGAATATATGTTGATGCTATTTTCAGATTCAGCATATTTGTCAAAGGGTGTTGTGGATTTGTTGATCCCTTATGAAGATAAGTTGATGTTATTCCTTATTCAACATATTTGTCGGAGGGGGTGGTGGAATTTTGGCCCCTTACGAAGATAAGTTGATGTTATTGAGTATTCAACATAGTTGTCGGATGTTGATCTCTTATGAAGATAAGTGGGTGTGATTACCCCATTTAACATCTTTGTTATAGGGGGCGTTGGATTTTTGATCCCCTATGAAGATGAGTTGATGTGATTATACCACTCAGCATATTTGCCAGAGGGGGTGGTGGATTTTTGGTCCCTTACGAAGATAAGTTGATGTGATTACACCATTTAGCATATTTATCATACAGTAGGGGGTGGCGGATTTATGATCCCTTATGACTATAAGACATAAAAGTTGATGATATTACCCCATTCCACGTGAGTTGACACTGGTGATGATGATGATGATGGTGGTGATGATGATGAGGAGGAGGATTGTAAGTGTGGAGCAAACGTCTGGGTTGGACGGAACCTGTTAAATCAATATGTAGACAGATCGATCGATAGATCGATAAATCAATAGATAGATAGATACTTAGACATATGGCCATATTTATACATATATATATATGAATGTTATATCACATATCTATGTCTATAAGCTAATAAGCTATATCTTTTCCCGTCCATGTGACATGTCCTTTGGATCATTCGCTGAGACCCGCGTGAAAACGGCCCCTTGGATCTCATGGCCTTTGTGGCCGCGCGTGGAGGCGCAGCTGTCGGAACCTGTCGAAAGTCGGGGGTTGACATCCAGAATGGATGGTTCGTTTGGGAAGATCCCAATAAAATGGCTGATTTGGAGATAGTGTACTTCTATTTTCGGAAACATACTTCTGGTAGATTTTAATATAATATAACACAAAAAACAATCATTTTTCATGTTTCAACCATAGTTTGGACACCAGGCCATATTAACCCCAGGTTTTCAGAGGAAAAATGCTGCTTCAACCATCAAGGAGAAGGAATTAACTTGACTCAATGAACCAACCAAATTATAGAATGAGTATTTGACCAACGACCAACGTATTTGATTTAAAAGGTTTCGTTGCTCAGAAACCACCAAAACTTGCTTACCCTCTGGTAAACTAACATAGCTATTGAAAATGGTCATTTATACTGAGTTTTCCCATTAAAAATGGTGGATCTTTCCATAGCTATGTTAGTTTACCAGAGGGTAACACTTAATCCATGGAGATTGGACGAAACTTTGGGATTTCACCCAAAGAACTGGAGATTTTCCACCGCTTTTTTTCATCTTACCGATCACCTTGGTTATCACTTAGGCTTCCTGCAATGGTCCTCCATCTTGGTCTTGCCTACCACCCCCCTTCCCGTTTTGTCGTTTATATCACCGTTTAAAACCCATTTATATCGCTTTATATATCCATTTGTACTGGTTCCCATCCTGGTGTCCGCACACTTTTCTTCAATTTTTTACAGTTCGACTTTACACCAGCATGTTTGACTTAACCCGCGCACCAAGTAACAATTCATAGGGCTTTGGGATTGGATGACTTCCCATATACATACCATAGTATCATAATATGATATATGCATACACATTATATCACAGTATACATTCATTATACACCATTATACACTATACATATATATATATATATATTACCATGATATCCCAATGGTACATCTCGAGTTTTGAAAAGTCGTGTGACTGAAAATGGTGTATACCACCAAATGGTTATTTTAATTTTTAATAGTATACGTGGTGATTCACCAATGGATTTAAGGTTCTCTCTGAAGACAAACACACATATTATGGAATACAGATCGGCTTTTTTTTTATTATAATGTTACCATGACCTCCCCCTTCTAGATCCCGAAAATGTATCTTCCCATTTACATAAATATGTTTTGGATTGTTTTATTTACATACCTATCAATACAATTTCAATCTATATAGTCCCATGAATATTCCATTCATATCCCCTTATATACCCATGATTTTCCGACATATGTATATCATCATACATTCCATCAGTTTCCATTAATGCCAGGTTTGGTATATATAATATACACATTTTTTACTATACATTAATTGATATTGATATATACATATATATATATATATATCCATTATAATATATATATATATATATTATATCTATTACCATGATATCCCCATGATACACACCCCATTTTCCCACATCTTTGGGGTTGCAGCCAGAGAGCCTTCCTTGGGGCTCCCTGCCAGGACTATGCAGCCTGTCGTTTGATCGACAGCTGCCGCATCGCCAATGCCTTCAAGGACCGTCGTGTGGTGCTGGTCCTGGGGGTGGCTCGGCAGCGGAGCGGTTGGTGGCAGATTGGTGGGAAAAGGTGGGAAAACGTGGCAGAATTCATAGCGAACTTTTCATCACCCCAATTGAATGGGATTCATTGACATATATGTATACATATACATATATATATAAATATGATTGAAGCATCACATATATAACTAAGAAATGATGGTTGGTTGATGATTTTAGGGGATTCCACTAACATACTAACAGAGTTTGATTGGGTATTATCAATTATCACGATCCATTAGGGGAATCCATGGGAATCCCGTTCTCAACAGGTTTTGCTTGACCTGGCAGGCAACTCCATTGACCCCAGATGCCATGATGTTGCATGAAAGATGTGTAGTTTTCCGAAGAGCCTGGAAACCAAAGGTCGTTTGGATGCTCAATTGTTTGCCTGTTCTGGTCACTACTTCAATTCAGTTTTCCATCGTCTCAAATTTTCATCGATGTTCTCTGACAATTTTTGTTGGTATTATAAGTATTGGTGTGCTTTTACATAGACCTTGATTGTCTTTACCTCAAGCTGCAAACTTCCTCCCGGTCAAATTTTCCTCACTGGCTACATCTGCAAAGAACCGGACACTCTTTACAGATAATTAATCTGACCGCGGCCGACTACTTACTCACTTGTTCAATGTGGCAAACTCAACACGAAGCCATCTCCAATTTTCAGTGATCTGGTCAGTTCGGTACTGTAAATGGCAAATATGGTTAATCGCAGTATGAAGATTCCCTGTAATATGGTTAATCGAGTGTTTGCTAGGAGTTAGCCCCGAAAGTGTTGAATCTTGACCAGTTTAAGTTTATGACATGGGGTATACCGTATACCCTGATGATAATGGGATTATGTTGGGGATTAAATTAGATGTTTTACATGACCCTGAAATGAATGTTTGCTGGATTGTTTTGTGGCATTGGGTTTACTCTATGACATATGCAATCACTGATGCAAAGGACGAAATCCTTGCAGATCAAATGGATACTGCGCACCAGATTGACTAGTTTAGCTGCGAAAGGTGATGATAAAATAATGAGATGAGACACCGGAAGAAAGCTTATTGGAGTTAACTCCAAGAAATTTAGGCTTCCAGGCTTCCCCTCCGGGTTCCCCAGACCTTTCATGGTATTCAGTCCGGCAGCGCTCCTTTCGGCCCTAAGGATCAAGGGATTGGAAAGTCAGACGCTTGGCGCTTTTGAACAGCTCTTAAGATTTTCCCCAGATCTGTATGAATCTATGCAATTTATTTGACGGCATCTAATAAAAACATATACAAGCCATATACGACATTTTTCCTTGTCCACCAAATGCAAGGAGTGTCCTGATGTTTTCTGCGTTTTCAAACGTTTGCTGTGTCAATCTGTCTTCATGGTTTCCCACGACCGAGAATTGCTGCGGTGATGTGCGTAACGCAGGTCATGCGTTTTTGTGTCTCATAGTTGCCATCATTATGCGATGTTCAGTTCCCAACTAGAATTGCTGGTTGGTGGTTTGGTACATGACTTTTATATACTTTTATGACTTTCCATATATTGGGAATAATGATCCCAGCTGACTAATATTTTTCAGAGGGGTTGAAACCACCAACCAGATCGCGAAATCAACATTGGCCAGTTCCAATCAATGTAACTCAAACATGGTATGATATGCATATATCTGGATGAATTGTAATGACATCTCTGCGATGATGGGAATTGGATACAGGGAATCAGCCCCAAGTTTCAGCCATGTTCATGTTGATGAATCATGCATTTATAGATGATTTTCCCAGCTATAAACATCTTGGGGATTTCCCATGAGATTCATATGAGTAACCGAGAAAATTGGTTGTAATACTAATTTTGTCTTGCTTCGCCTTGGTCTTTCTGAGGTTGCACAAAACTTTCATAACCGATAGGGGACGACCCTATACCGATACCCCATTTGTGATACCTCCGGGAGTACTGAAATCCTCACAACCGATAGGGGACGACCCTAATTTGTGCATGGCATTATCTAAATTGAGCAAATCATTTTGTCCGCTACTCATATGTATTCATATCATATCCCATGATGTTCTTATCATCTCTAGCCACCCGAACACGTCCAGGCCATGTGTCGCGAGTTTTGCGCCTACTTCTCCGCCCCGGGCCGTCTCTTCTCGGATCGGGCCCTACTGCTCGACGAGGCAAAGGGGTGATTTTTGGGGATCCGGCGATACGGATTTCACGCGACAAAATTGGTGTTTTTTTCCAACAGGCAAACTGGATCACTGGATCAATATATGGGCAGTTGATCTAACCAACAGAAATATATCATGTGGCGCAATATATGGGTAATTCATGGCAATTATAGGTTGAAACATGTTGAAATCATAAACATGGGCTATATATGTAAACAATAAAAACAATGGAGATCACCCGCTCACAAGTGGTCACTATTGAAGACCCAAGGCACCACAAATGGACTGTTTGTGCGTCTATTTGTCCATACACCTATCCCAATCTGTGGGTGTTTGTAGAAAGTTTTCAGCTATTCCCAAATAGACAGGCACTTTGTATCACTTTGTGCCAAGAGGAAACAGATCTTAAGTTTGGACATCTTGAGATTGACCTTTCAAGGTGAGACCTCCAGTAGCTAAGTTGATTTAAACCCATATAGGTTAACTATGGTTAACTATATGTTCAATCATCAGTTGCGGCCCAGACATCCTTCTGCACGACCAACGAAGTGGACAAGTCCACGCACGTCACTTGCCGGGGAATCACCAACAGTTGGTGTTGCTCGCAGTCAATCACCAATTTTGTTGGTGATATTCCCATCATCATCATCATCATCATCATCATTCCCCTGTCACACTTAGTTTATGGCTTGCCCAACCACCTTTGTCCTGAGAACTCTCAAGGTGGCCTCCATCATCTCTTCGAAGCTCTCTGAGCAGCTGGCTTCCACGGCGGATCCGATCTCGCCGATGCCCACGGACGTGCTGCAGCTGGTGAAAAGCATGGACCAACTGGGACTTTGGCTGCTGGCTGTGGATGGCCTATCTGAGATGTCCCACTTAAGTCCAGACCTCAGGAAACTCTGGAGCTTTGAGGATTTTCGGGGCGGTCCTAGGGTGGTCCTAGATTTCTACAAACGGATTTGAATTTTGTTGTTTGAATGTTTTGATGTTTTTTCCCGTTATCTTGTTCCAGAATCCCAGGAGGTATCAGAGTATCAGATGCCATGGAATCTCAAAATCAACACTACAGCTACTTATCTTAGCCGCGGTTAGCTGGTTGTGTTGGGTGGTGTTGGATTCAATGACCCATGTACAACTGGGGATATTCCATATATAGAACTGGGTTATCGTACCCTCCCAACTAATATCGGCCCTGCCAAACTGGTTGATTCTCAGAGTCAAACACCATTTTCCACGCTTAGACCATATTCCTTTATGCTTGCCCTCTGGTAATTTAACATAGCTATTGAACATGGCCATTTATAATGAGTTTTCCCATTGATTAAACATGGTGATTTTCCATAGTTATGTTAGTTTACCAGAGGGTAAATCCCCATAGCAAGTTATAGATTCACTATTCTTGGCTAGACATCTCTAAACATCCAATCTATCAATGTTTTTTTCATCATTAAAACATCCCTGGTTGGTGGTTTCAAACATGACTTTTATTTTCCATTTCATATATGGGATGTCATCATATTTTTCCATTGACTTTCATATTTTTCAGAAGGGTAGGTCAACCACCAACGAGATCCTAAGAAATCAACCTGTTTTTGTAAGGTCAAGAGCTCATCGCACAGCTGGACGCAATGCTGCGCTCCAGCAGTTCCATGAAGTTGCTCTTGACCTCTCGGCATCGCGTGCCGCTGGGCCAACGCCGAACGGAACCGCCGGGTTCGCTGTTTTGAACAACGCCATGGGTTGAGATAGATGAACATTGCCATAGAAATAGTTGATTTATGTTGATTTACCCATGTGAAAAATGATGATTTCGGGGTTTCCCCCATTTTCTTACTGGTGCTAAACGCAGGGAATGGATGGGAATGATCCATAATCACTAGTAATTATGTAATAATCATCCCAGCAACCCCCAGCAAGCCATCCATTCCCTACGTTTAGCACCAGTAAGTAAACATTGCCATAGAAATAGTTGATTAATGTTGATTTACCCATGGAAAAAAATGTGATTTTCGTTTACCAGAGGGCAAGTGTTTTAAGATGTTAAGTCATCAAAAAAGGAGAATTTATCGAGGGGATTTCGAATGGGTATCACTAAACATAGGAAATATTAAAGGAATATCAATGGAGATTACTTTGATTTAATAGTGATTTATAGTTTGACCATCACACTTTTTGTACCGGCACAAAGTGGGTTCAAGTTCAAGGTATGTTTGTACAGAGATGTGACATGTGTATCTTACCTTGAAATAGAACTAGGCTAGAACATATTCGCATGCGGACCTGGGACACTCCATATTTATACCTGGGACATACTGTACTAACTGAAACTATGCTCTAGCTGTTCTGAGCCCTGCAGATCAAGGTGTTCCTCATGATATACGTCCCGTATATCCAAGGATATCCAAGGTAATTCCCTATGGTTTTCCACAACATTCCATGTATCAGGCATATAGTCTTGTGGCAGTATTGCCAATGTACATCGACACTTTTCTAATATATCTAATATCAATCAATCTTGTTGTCAAACAATAGTTTCCCATTATTCCAAATCCCAAAACACCGATTTTGGTTGATATAATAAAGCATATAACACGCCAACATCCACCAAATGTCGTGGGTAAGTATACATATATATATATATATATGCATCCAAAATCCACCAGTGTTTGTTGGTGAAAACAAAAGAAAACAAAAAACACACAAATTGGTTGGTGAAAAATTCGGAAATCTCCCAAGTTATCCTTGGTTAACACCATTTTTGAAGTTCCACCAGCTGGAAACAACTCAGGCCCCTCATTGCTGAGACGGTGGGCTTCAGTGGCTTCCGAGCTGCTAAGGCGGAGAATCTGAGGGTGGGGTACGCTCGGGTGGCAGGACTTACTTATTTTGGGTGGTGGGCTACATTGATAATATATGAATATATACATATGGTGATGATAATAATAATGATAATAATAATGATAATAATGATAATAATAATGATAATAATGATAATAATAATAATAATATGTATACACTATACTTGAGTATATATATATACATATATATATACATATATATATACATTATATATATATATACAATCTCTATTAATCTATTAATCTATTAATCTATTAATCTATTAATCTATTAATCTATAAATCTAACTACCTAACTACCTATCTACCTATCTACCTATCTACCTATCTATCTATCTATCTACCTAATTACCTATCTACCTATCTACCTATCTACCTATCTACCTATCTACCTATCTACCTATCTACCTATCTATCTATCTATCTATCTATCTATCTCTCTCTCTATCTCTCTATCTCTCTTTTTGTCTGTCTGTCTGTCTATTACTTTGTTTATTGATGGCAAACTGTATTTTGGTATTTCCCTTTCCCATATCAGGGTATGCCCCGATCTATGGGATGGCTCAGAACACAACCCCCCTCAAGCGGTCAGTTACACAGATGTTCCCCTGAAAATTTGAGATGGATGGTTTTGTGTAACAGAATTTCACATTAAAAAATGGCAAAACCATCCAAATTCTCTGCAATGTTACCCGGTCAGTCTTGCATAATTTGGATGGTTTTGCCATTTTTTACTGGCTACCTTTCGGGAATCAAACATGGCAGTGAACAAAATCCACCTTTCCATTATTTGTCCAGCCTCCATTCATTTTGCTCAGAGATTTCCAATTGTTACCTTTGATTGCCGAAGGGTAAATCCTCTTAATCCTTCCTTACATCGCATTAAACCCTACTTCACCCATGTACTATGGCTATATACCCCTAATTATTCTCCCACTATATCCCATGATATTTCAGTCTGGGCAAATTATAACGACCTCACTGTTCTCCCTCACTGGAATCATGGTTAATAAGGGAGATCATCCCCAAATGGCCTTAATTCAGGTTAGTGAAATATTATAATTTACCCAGATTAATGGGAATCGAACATCAAACCCTACTTCACCCCATGTACTATAGCTATATATCCCTAAATATTATCCCATTATATCCCATTATCCTATTATATTTCAACGCTTTCCTGGCGGATGTTCGATGTTCCTAACCGTCACCATGGTAGGCGGTGGAACTTCCCGTGTCGCCCCTGCCGCCTGCGGCGGCGGCGAAACTCTTCCTGCGCCGTGCAAAGAGGCGGATTCCAAGCGGCTGGAAAATCCACCGTTTATAATAAGGTAAACCATAGGAAAATGGTAGTTTAATGGAATTTAATGGGATTTAATAGGATATACCCTCTGGTAATCTAACATAGCTATTGAAAGATCCACCATTTTATAGCTGGGAAAATCCACTATGAATGGTGATTTTCCATAGCTATGTTAAATTACCAGAGGGTAAACCCAATGCCATAAACCATCCCCGATCTTACCCGTAAAGTGGGCTTGGTCTAAACTACCAAACACATCCAAATGGTTGGTTTGTGGCGCCCACAGATGATTTTTCTGTGACTTCCCCTATAGCAAACTAGTTGAGTTAACCTATAATGAATCAACCCTAGATAGAGAAGTTGACCTATGTTGACCGAAAGAAAAACAGGTGAATTCCTTTGGTTTTCATGGGCATATAAAGAACATGAACGGACTGGTTAATGGGTTTAGAAACCAGTATCGGGGCCTCAGTTTGTGGGGATATTCAATGATTTTGCCATCAATAAATATGGGTATATATATATAACCAACAACATGGGGATTTGATGGGGATGCAATAAAAGCAACTAACCACTTAACCAAGTATGGATAAAGTATTTATATATATATATGCAATATCGTGCCCAGCAGTTATGTTTGTTAGATTATAACCCCCTTCACCATAAACCCTAGTTCACCTACTTATAAACGAAGCTAGCTCACTATGGGGCAGCACCTTGTAAATAATGAATCATGAATTGTCCATATATTTTGCCTATATCAACCCCAAGATGGAACATATAACATCACTGGTTGGTGGTTTGGACCATTTTTCATTTTTCCATATGTTGGGAATAATCATCCCAACTGACTTTCATATTTTTCAGAGGGGTAGGTCAACCAACCAGATCATATGGGTATGGGTCAATACCTATAGATACATTACTATAGTGGGTTATTCACATCCATAAATCCCAGCTATTTTGATGTGAACAGAAGGGGTACTATTGGTTTTGACACACTGCCATATAAAGGAATATTGAATATTATTGAATGGGATATTAGATATTTTTCATGGGATATCTGGGATATCTAATAGAATAGCCTCTGGTGTCATCAAACCAACCAGATCATATAACCACTATTTAACGCTTGGATTTCGCGTGATGTTTTTTTGGAGCTTCCCATGGGCCAATGTTCCAGATCGACCATGCAGAACGAAGCACAGAACGAGGGAGACGCATTTTTCGACTCCGCTAGATTCATATTTTAAAGGATGGTTTGAAAGTATAAAGCCAGTCTGATGTGTAACTATATATATATAATACCATATATATATAGTACCATATATATATATGTGTGAACATAATAGATATCAATGATATGACTCTATGACTATTTAAACATGATCATAGATATACACTGTCTCAAATAAACACATACATCAACTTAAATGTGCAATGAGTCCAATGGTATACCCGGGAGGAATGTCATCATTCTTAATGGGATTCCCATGGCTGAATCCTCATGACATGTTCAGCTACTTATTTGAAGCAAACTTCGCTATCATAAATCAACCCTGGTTTTCCACCAGGTCGGTGAAATCTTGTTACCCTCTGGTTATTTAACATAGCCATGAGAAATGGTCCATTTATAGATGGTTTACCTATTGAAAATGGTGATTTTCCATGGCTATGTTAAATAACCAGAAGGTAAATCCCAATTTCGTGATATTTTTGATGGTCAAATCCACATGGTTCCGACCAAACGGGGCGCAACGGGGCCCCGAGGCCATTTTTTCCCGGAGACTTTGACCGAGCCGCCGTCGGCGCGGTCTCGCAGCCGCTGCAGTACGAACCGCAGATCCTGGAGAGGACGACGGAGAGTTTCGGGGGACGTTGGTGACAGATGTTTTGAGATTTTTTGAAGGGGTTAATTACTGGTTGGTGGTTTGGAACCATGGAATTTTATGACTTTCCATTCAGTTGGGAAGAATAATCCCAACTGACTTTCAGTCCATCATTTTTCATAGGGGTAGGTCAACCACCAACCAGTTAATGCATTAACTGCTGAGATCATGGAAAAAAATCAATGGATTTCAATGGGATTCTGGATTTTCATGGGATTTCAATGGAATTCGATGGAATTCAATAGGGGGTTGTTCATCCCTATGGATCTTGGCCAACTCAAAATATCGGAAGGTGATGGGATGGATTTGGTAGGCCTTAGATTGGATGTATATAGTTTAGTAATGCTTCGTAGCACTTCATCTTTTGCTATTTTTTGCGGATATATGATACAACTATATACAACTGAAACCCCCAGCTAAAAATCTAATCTATTCTTCGGTATCTGAGATTGGCAATTGCAACAACAGATAAGATGCACCATGATATACCATGATTCAAAACAATTCCTTGATACTCTGTTCTACGAATTGTCCTTAGCGAATGTATAAATTCAATCTATAAGTATTTTGGGGAGAAGATGATATAGAAATATATATAAAATATCTACAATGTGAGGCCCCCCAGTTATAAGTTGGTTTAGATTCGCCCCAGTAACTATAGTTATAAGTACCATAAACCATAGTTACTGGAGTTATGTGCACCAACTTAGCTATCTTGGGGGCCTCACATTGTAGAGATCAAAACTTGAAAGGACATACCTGAAATCAGCCAAAGTGGTGACAACATGATACCGCTACGACCTGGAACTGGTGAAATGTGTCCGTCGTAGTTTCGTGAGAAGCACATAAAAAACACAATAATTGGTAGTTTCGTAGATCCAATATTTAATACACAATCAATCAAAATCCAATATATATATATATATATATATTATACACACATATATATATATAATTATATATATATATATATCAAAAAACATCAAAACTCGTTCTAGTCTTCTAGCACCCTTTTGAGTCCAGGTAGGATCAGGAGCTACTCGAGTATCGTTTCTTATTGGCACAAAGAAATAGCTCCATGGTGCTTCGCCATGCGCGGAGGCTAGCGGCCAGTCCACTGCTTCACGCCTTAGGAGGCGGGACCAGCCCCTGACACCAAGCAGAAAAAACATGGACAATGGCAGAGACAATTTGACAATGGCAGATGTAGAAAAAGCAGATCGATAGCAGATGAATTTGCCGATGTTCTAAGAATATCTTTGTTCTTTGATGATCGGATCATGATTTTACTTGAATAACATCAACTCGAGGACCGTCCCGGACATGTGCTTTTTGCAATGAATGGTGGACTGTGGCAGCCACAGGTGTTCCTGGGCTCATTGCAGATGCCGCGATGCTGGTGAACAGCTCTCTGCCATCCCTGCTGCAACACCCTGCCCTGCCGGCGGTGACTGGGCTTGGAACCTGATAGAATACATTTAAACTGGCAATTCTACGGCAGTTCTAAGGTCTTATATTGCCAATTTAAATGGGTTTTCTGTTACAGAAAACAATTTCTGGCAGTTCTAACGTTGTATGCTATTCTTGGGCCTAGTTTCAGACCAATCCTCATGATGGTGCAAGACGTAATTGTTTTTTGTCCAACCACAAGAACCAAAGTTTGATCATGTCACGATCATGTCCACTGTTGCCGATGCTTCTATAGCCAACAAAATTGGTTGCTCTGAGTATCTACGCATAACATTGTACAAGGTCAAGAACAATTGAGCTATACCAAGCCACGTTGGGCTATTTGGCATTGGCTGTCGCAGACGAAATCCAGTATCCAGCAAAGCTTCACAACACCGGTCACATGGCTGCCATGCTAAGCCAATGCTGTCGGATACATCCTCGACGCTCAAGATCGACCCTATCCCCATTATATCCCCACTATTATATATATATATATTGTACAATATATAATGACATATTATTAAACACATTTTATATATAGTATATTATATATAATAATAAATTAGATATACTATATATTCTAGAATCTATATTATTATATATACATATTGTATTGTATTATATTATTATATTGTATTATATTATATTACATTATACTATTGTTATTTTTATAATATATTATGTATGAAATATTTGCTATAATATATATATATATGATATATAATTATATATATGTATATTGTTATACAATATAATATTGTATTATATTAGATTAGATTATATATATATATA
>Ga0126342_10006052_pt1 | contig 21338 bp, 24 predicted proteins | sample Cyp1metagenome_FD_92528 | JGI IMG/M metagenome (GOLD analysis project Ga0126342, IMG submission 92528) | Coral microbial communities from Lord Howe Island, Old Settlement Bay, Australia - Cyphastrea 1 metagenome | ecosystem: Host-associated > Invertebrates > Cnidaria > Coral ...
GTAAATATGTATGCACATACATATATATATATATATATATGTATATATCATATTATAATTTACTATATATATATATGTATATATGTATGCACATACAAATATATATATATATATATATATGCATATCATATTATAATTTACTATATATATATGTATATATGTATGCACATACAATTATATATATATATACATCATATTATAATTTACTATATATATATGTATATATGTATGCACATACAAATATATATATGTATATATATATGTATATATATCATATTATAATTTACTATATATATATGGTGCGAAAATCTCATGCAATCCCCAAACAAGATAGAAAAAAACAGGTTTACGACATGATGGGGAACATCAGGCTGCAATCCCAGAGAGATCACAAATGCCAATGCCCATTTTGCCATGCTAAAGTGTTGTTTTTTTGTTGGTCAAATATGGGTTCAATCTTGGCTTGATCCCCAGATTGGCTCAATGCCTGTTTCTACGATCTAGATTCCACTTTTCATTCATCAAATCACATCAAATCACCATCTTTGCTGTCTGACTTTCTGTTTATCTCAGACATATCTACCGCAAAGCCCCCCTGACCACTCGACCTTTCGCCGCCCTTCTGCCACGACGCCGTGGTATGAAACCGTTCCGAGTCCGCCAGTTTTTGCTGCACGGCCCAATGCTTCTTGGCCTCCAGCGCCTGGTCGCCCAACGGGATCGCCCACAACGGGATGCCATGGGATGCTGGGATGGACAAATGATGGAACCAGCACTAAAACATGGGGATAGAGTTATCAAAGAGTAATAGCCTATCTCCCACGAAAACATAGCTGAAAAATCGCAGAAAATCAGGTTCTTAATCAAGAACAATGGGCACAAGCAAGAATGTTTCAGCATTTTCCCCCATGTCTGAAAGGAACATGATCTGCAAATGATGTCAAATAGGGGATTTTTGCATCTACTGGTTGGCGGTTGGGGATCATGCCCAAAAAATGTCTTCCCATGTCTTCCCCAAACCTGGCTCCCTGGCAGGGCCATTTCCGGACACCCCTCCATGGCCAATCTTAGAGACCGCAGAACAACATGGCATTTTTCAGCTGATTAGTAGAAAAACCCATCCAATTGGCCAAAAAATGTAGTTGCTATTTCCATCCGGTCGGTCCAGAAAGCCCAGAATTCTGCTGGTCAAGTCAAAGTTCTGTCCCATTTTTCTTGGCAAACATCCCCTCTGGTAATTTTCTATGGCCATTTTCAATAGCTATGTAACAAATTACCAGAGGGTATATCCCATTCATATCCCATTAAATCCACTATAAATCCCATTAAATCCACTATAAATCCACTATTTCTATGGCCATTTAATGGGAAAATCACCAGAGGGTCCCTCTTTTTTCTTGGGTGCTTCAGTCCCAGCCTCCCAGCCTCCCAGCCTTGGCTGCGGATTCCAAGTTTCTCTGAGCCATGTCCGTCAGCGTCGCTTTGACACTGCTGCGCCGGCTGCCTCTAAAGCAATGGGTTCCAATCAGCACCATGGGATTTTCACCTGCCAAAAATGCAATTTAGAAACATATATATATAACGTATATATATATATTTAGGTTTTCACCTGCAAGAGTTACGTGTTACAAACAAACTGCATGAGGTTGTGTTGCTGAACTTCCGCTGAACGCAGGAATTTTCGGACACGATTCTACACGTTTGCACAGCTTGGCCCTTTACCGCAGGATGCATTGGTTGGAAATGGGTGATTTCCCAGCTTGCTTGACCTAAAAAAGACTGGGAATCCTCACCATGGACAGTCATCCATGTTCCGCAACGGCAGGCAGGTTGTCTTACATCAGAATATGAACCCCTCTGTCTGTGGTATCATCATCTCGTTTCGGAAAATAACACATCCAGGATGCATCACCACTAGCTGTTCTTGTGGATAAACATACTTCTCAAGTTTCCACTCAAAAGCGGCCCCATCAATTAATAATATGATTTTATAATGCAGTATTACAGTCTTTTAAGGATCCACACCTTTTCATTTATATACTTCGCGGGCAATATTCCCATTCTTCATGTTGACATACGTCATCTTGCATTTTGTTTAGATAAGTATACCCCTCATCTTCTAACTTGAAAATGACCATGTGCTAATTTGTACCAACTTTTTCCGATATTTTTAAAACCCATTTAACCTTCATCCATCTGGATATCCCCATTATAAATTCCACTAAATCTGAAAAATCTCATGAAATCATAAAAAAAATAAATCCCATATTCTATCCCATTCACCCACAACAAAATCCCCAAAAAATCGAACATCCCATTCAAAACTCCCGGATCGTTGATGGTGAAATTTCCAGGACCTGTGCGTTCCATCTCCAAGGGCACCAAAGGTTCACTTCGCCGCGAACCGGAGCCACCATGGCTCTGGGAATGGGAATCCGTAGCCATGGCTATTGGAGGATGCGGATGTGGGGTGACTGTATTTTTGTGCTGTTTTCTAGTAAAGGTAAATGCTACGGGATATTCTGAGATATTCTGAGATATGGATTTTTGGATGGATCTGGATGGAATATGGATGGATATGGATTGGGATATGGATATGGATGGATCAAAAGCGATGCTATTAGCGATGTAAAATACACATGATGGATATGGGTTCTTCTGGATGTCCTCCCATTCAGATGGTATCAGAGGTTTTGACCCATAGCTGTATCACTGTACATTTGCTCGATCCTTATATATTTGTTCTCTTGATTCAGTAAATAAGAAGAACACACAGATGGCTCTCGTTTCCACTATGTTCCATGATTCTAGTCACTGTTGTTCCCTTTATATTAGAATGACTTAATGACTATTTCCAGCCAGTTCAATATTACCGTTGGGTTTTGGCAGGGTTGGAAGACTTCCCAGTGACTCAAAGACTGACGCGGTCTGGGCCGTTTGGGTGGAAAAGAGCCCGCTGGGATAGAAAACCCACAGAAAACCCCTAGAAACGATGCTAAAACAGAACAGATTTCCTGGAATCCCATAGCCAACCCAGCTTAAGTGAGCTAAGGGACTGTGGCTTGCTATCCATGTTTTTCCGCAACCACTTTGCTTTTTTTTTTTCAGAAGGATTCATCCCACTCTAACAATCAAAATGTATGTTTCTGGTGGATTTCCCATAAAGATGACCTGTGAAAAAACCGGCAGCCGGGTCAAACAGCCAACAACAGCTTGCGACCAACAAGTCACAAAAATATATACAAAAATGGGATATAGAATGATATAAATGGATACAACATTAGCCCACACATGGTCATAATAAACCTTCCTCAACTATCAACCATGTGGGGGAATGGGTTGAAATTCATTCCAGTACTTTGAACAGGACATCCGGAGTTCTCAGATAGTTCTAGCGTCTGGTAATCATGGTAACGGACAACATACCAGACATAGTTCGATGATTGTCCTTGAAAAACACCTCCATTTAGTTACAGGATGGGGCCCCTAATCATTGGCTAAGTTGGTGCAAATAAGTCCAATAACTAGTTGGTTGATTAGGGGAACATTTTTTTTGTATAGTTAAAGGATGCTAAAGGGGATTATAAATCAACTTGTAACTGGGGGGGGCACTATTTAGTTGAGATATGTTAAGATTTACTTCGTGGATTTCCCAGCAGAGGACGCCACGATGACCTTCCTAAAAATAGTTTCCCCCTAAAATCCACGGGCTAATCATCATTTTCCATCATTTTTCCATGTTTTCCCTGTAAAAGGGACGCAATTTTTGGATATCATCATGATATATCATGATATATACATTTTTCAGACACATCCATTTTCAGCCAACGAAACCCAATGAATCCACGTTTGGTTGCCCAATCCGGGACCTGTCAGCCGCTTCTCAAGCAATGGTCGTTTTTCGTTCTATAAAGTGAAACATTGGCAGTTGTGAATTGGGTGGAGCTCCCTATTTCGGCCAGCTTTTTCTACATCTTTGCAGTACTCAAACAGTGAAAATTGGACTTGCAACACACCCAGAATAATACTTCTACTGTTCTAATGTTAACGCAGGATTTTTGTGGGTTTTTATCCATGATTTCTATGTTTTTTTTTAAACATTAACCCCCCGTTTGTTATGCTGGGGGTCCTATTTTGATAGCTATGACATCACTTTTTGGATTTTTTAGGAACAATCTCCCTGATGTGATCTCTTGAACCTCTTGCCCCCTTGATTTCGCTGCAATGCAAATGTCAAGCTCGACCCCTTCCCAACGTGTTCGCGTCTTCCCTCACGATGCCGACTCGGTCTGCTCAACCTTTCCGTACATCGCTTGCCGAACATACCTCAGGAGCTTCGTCGGCGATAAGATTTGGTAAGAATCACATGAATCTAGCCGCTGCTGGGACCATGGTTTACCCACACTCAAATCATGGAAACCAATTTGTGAAACGTGCTGACATGCTGATGCCCACCAACAAGAGCCACCCAACAAGCCAATAGAAAATGATACTTCTGCAGCCTTGAGTTATCTTCTGTAACTAAGCTAGTCACTGATCTTCTGAAAATCAGTGACGCATGAGCTCAGTTTGATGTCAGAAGAGTCCCAAACGTTTGGATGTAGAGTTGGGTCCACATCTTCGGTCACTTGGCATACCAGGAACCCTGGTCTATCCGATACCGGAGACCCCTCTATTTATCGACCCGCAATGGGCATTTGGGAATCTACGCTTCAATATCACCCATCATCAACATGGATAATTTCTCATCATTCAACATCAAGCGCAACACATAGGGTTTGCTCAACTAACCAGCGTGCTGTGCATCCCCCACGGGGACTAAATTGGGTAAACCAGAATTTTGGTACTTGGAGGATTCTCCCCTTTTTTGTAAGTGTTAAGTACATGATAAAAACCTTAGTGAGTAAGTCCCCATTTATAGAGGGGTTAATGTCAACCCCAGATTAATAAACCATGGTTTATTAATTAGGGCGGTATTCCCCCAACAGTCATAATTTGATACTTTTCTTTATGGTACCTTCCCAATTAAACAGCCGTTCGGGGTTTATTAATCCAGGGTTGACATTATCCCATTTCTAGATGGTTTAAAAGATGTTATCTGGTTGGTGGTTTCAACCCCTCTGAAAAATATGAAAGTCAGTTGGGATTATTATTCCCAATATATGGAAAGTCATAAAATTCCATGGTTCCAAACCACCAACTTCAATCAACCAGTTATATATATATATATATGATAGTTATGGTGATTTTCCATAGTTATGTAATCGTTTACCAATAACCATATATTATACCCCAGTTACAACCAGTTATAAGTAAGTTATATGGAAACTGGAAATTGGCCTATTTATAGTTGAGCTACCTATTAAGAATGGTAATTTTCCATAGCTATGTTAGTTTACCAGAGGGTAAGTTATAACCCCCAGTTCCTAACCACTTCTGATCCGGTTCCCAGCGAGATGCACGGAAAGGACCACGTCAAAGATCAGCAGAAAGGTGCCCGAAAGCAAGGAGACCACACCTGCAGCAGCGGCCCGTTTTGTGTTGATGGTTTTTGAGGATATCAATGTCAGGATATGATCCTATTAGGTATATCATTATATCAAATTATATCCAAACAAATCCGGACACTGACCATTATCATTATATCATCATATCATCGTTTCAATCAGGTGATCTATCAGTCTATCAGGTATATAATTATATCCTTATAACATCTATATCATAGTATCTGATCACCGATATGTTGGGTACGATAACAATAGCTATAGGCTATAGGCTATATTCAATTATTATTGCCCTTTTTATGTTGATTTGTTGCCTATCTTTGACGGTTCATTGAGCATCCGTGATAGGGGAATATCATCACATGGGACAGTGGAAAAGCTGAGAAAAACCGATGGTTTCAAGGTTTCAAGCAATGTTAAGAACCGTCAATTTGAATTATCGAATAGGGACGGAACATAATACCTGCTTAAATATGAATAATGGTTGATGAACCAATACGAACCAATATTGAAATGAACCAATTATCATAGTACCAGCCTACGAACATCAACCAATATGAACCAATTGCACTCGTTCTACCCAAGTGATGGGTTGAAGTATATATCTTTTACGTGTACTGGGTACTACCTGAATTTGCTTTCCAGATCGAAAAACAAAACGGATGGGAAAACTTTGAGTTCGGAATGCAGAAACTATTTGAAAGCAGCATCTAGATATCTGGTGGGGATTCAACTACAGTGGCATTCAACAACAGTGGCATAAAGCTAAGCCTGTCCGAGTGGAATGACTCCTGGAATGACATCTTGAAACCATCATCCATATTCAGTGACTTAGTGCATCCTGAGGGAAACCCCTGGCTCACAGGCTTTCAAGAAAACCATGTAGGTCATCTGAACGATTCTTCAGGTCCTTTGCTTTGGGTTTTTCTCCTCTTTGGCCTTTTTGGGGTTCTCATCTGTGAATGTACAACAATACCTGCCCAGCCTGCCCAGAAAAAATGCAAGCACTTGGTCAAATGGGTTTGTCAGAAAATAGGCGACCTCCCAAAACATCTAAGTTTCAAAGACACATATGGTTTCTCCATATAAATTCCGCATTTGAAGGGTATACGAACCATTTTCAGACCAACACAAATCATTCATATATATATAATTATATATATATAATATGTAGTTGTGCATCTACATGAAGTATCATTCAATTGATTATACATGCCCAGTAAATATCGCCAGGCGTACCCGAAAAACCATGCCCTGGCGCGCCTAGAAAGTAGGACAAGACCCTGGGCCAAGTCTCCACCTGGCGATCCCCTGGGGGGATCATCCCCTAGATGCTCCATGGTGCTGGTATATTTACCTACAAAACTGGGCAATTTTTAGGGCAAATGGGGCAGTAACTCTTCCAGCACAAAAGGGGGCATCTGGGCTATGGTTACTATGGTTGAACATCGTTAAAGGAGCGAAAGCACCAGTATATCTGGTGCTTTGGCCTGAAAATGCGTGGCCAATCCGCCAAAAGATTGGTCAAATGATTGTAAAGCCAAACAGAGTCTTAAAAAGGGCATCCTCGCAACCCCTGCTATGGCCCTAGGTCAAACGTCCTTGAAAGATCCACAAAAGAAACAAGCCACGGATGATCCTGGGTCAGTCTCGGCATTACTCTCCAGAAAAATTGCGTGCGAAAAACCTACAGTATTCCTAGGACACTTTTCCATGAATGGTGGGTTACTCAAACCCTTATGAATCATAGTGTCCTCAAGAACTGGTGAAGGTTTCTAGATACATGAAAAAAACAACACATACAAAAATAAAAGTCATCTTATGTCATTTTGAGATATATATATATAGTTACCCTTACATTCACCATCATTTACTTTGTGACGTCGCAACTTAGATGTCGCAACGCTTTTTTAGTCACCCGTGAGTCACCAACCCTACTAGGGCGACATAGTCACGAAATACTTGGCTCAACAACTGGAGACTCCAATAGTAAATACATTGTATGGCATGACAATGGTCTAATTTCAACGAAAAGCTCATTTTGAAGAATACGTTCTTCTTGAAATACCATGTAAATATCAATAAACGGGTCCCAACTCGGACGGAACTCCCAACTCGGAAAATCCCGTGCATCACAGTGGCTTTGGCCATCAGCCCAAAGTTGTCCATCACTGGAAAGATGTAGAAGCCTGCCTCAGCAGCGTCAAACGACGTTTTTTTTTAGTTCACTAGCAAACAAATAGGGTTTATGATGGTTTGTGGATGTTAGTTTGTGGTGATTGTATCTATAGTTACATGGTCAACAAACCAAATTAATCCAAAATATATCTGGGGCACTCCCAAGAGATGGCACGGAACTGGAAAAACATGTTTGTTTCATGGTTTTTTGGGCTAACCTAGGAGTTCATGGAATGCTCGCTCTAATTTTTGTTTACTCAAGGTTAAGCTCTGGAGGCAGCACATATTCATAGATGCCCTTCACGCCTTGGTCATCGTCCTCAATGCTCACAAACAGCGACCTGCCCTGAACCAGAACTTCGTTTGGGTGCCACGTCCCCGGAAAATGCAAGACTTCAGTGGAGCCTGTGTACCCTGGACGGAAGGCCAGCACCTTCTGAATGGCCCAATCAGACACATAGATTGTCCCGCCTTCAGTTACAAACAGGTTCTGGAGGTTTGAGTCGTGCTCGGTTTGTCCCACCACAACAGCTTTCAGGGACTCAGCTGGATTGATGCGCAGAATGCGATTCTCCTCATAATCCAAGAGGTATATCACCTCTTCCTTGGTGACAAACATGTCGATGGCCCAGCAGAAGTCAGCTGGAAGACTCTCGCGGCCAATCACTGTCTGAAGTGTAGAACCCACCAACTTCTGCACAACTTCCCCATTGCCCAGCATATAAAGAGCTCCACTTTGCGAGCAAAACAGGCGCCCACAATTGACATCGCCAAGCACTATCCGTCCAGAGCCGTTGTGAAAACTAAGCAACCTCCTGTTGTCGTAATCCGAGACAAAAATCTCCCCGGTTGGCGAAATGGCCATGCTAAATTCAGGACCGCGCTCCAGGCCATTGATTCCATTCACTCTGGCGCCTTCACCCACAACTCGTCGTGCAGATGAGTCACCTGGCTTCCAACACAGGATGTTACCGTCGAAGTCCATGGCATAAATGGAACCTTCGTGCCATCTCAAGGAGAAACATGGTCTAGGAAGCACTTCTCGTCCCAAAGCTTCGGAGCTGGCACCCAAATCTGGTGTCCAATGTCGCAAACAACGCCTCTTTGGTTGAAAGTTCTGTGGACTTTGGGTTCTCTTTCGTTGCCGAATTCGCAAAGCTTCATCAACTTCTCTGTGTAGTTCGTCCGCGTTTGGACCGGATTGCTTCATGCGGCCAAGCCGGAGCAAATTCTCAACTGAAATTGATTGGAAATCCACCAGTTGCAACAGCATTCCCAACAAACCATTCCTGTCCTGAGAGACTCTGAGCCACTGAAATATGGTCTTCAACACCGTCTCCTCTCGAGACACACCCAAATCTTCTCGTTTCAAAATACGGGTCAGCTGACTGGCACTCAGCTCCCCAAACTTTGGGTGTTGGCTGCAAGCCTCAAAATCTGCAGCAACCTTCTCTTCACATGCAGCCTTGAAAGCATACAAGCCGGGTGCTTCTAGTAAGACCTGCAGGGCAGAATTGCTGTCCAGTGACAAACGGAAACCTGTTTCAATCGCACCTGCTAACTTTGGCAAGCCGTAGGCTTCCGCCAGTCGTAGGAGTTCAAGACCAACATCTAAATTCACCTCTGGCTGCCCTCCATAGATATAGTCAAGCAAAGCAGATACAGCTGCATTAGAAGCAGTGATTTCCACTGGCTGTCCCCGTTGTACCTGGTTTGCTTCCACAAAGGATCCGCCAAGCAACTTTTTGAAAAAAGTGCTGGCGGCCGATAGCACAGCAGCGTGGGCACTGTGCTCTGCACCATCATTGCTCTTCAGCACAACGTCACAGAGATGGTTTTCCATCCAAAATTCGCGAAACTGCTCCATGAGGCCGACTTGATGCTGGACCAGGTTTGAGTGTTCAAGCTGTGCCGATGCCATGGCCCTTAAGCGAATTCACTGGGCACCTTTTTTTCACCTGAAGAGTTGGAAACAGGGATTCCGACTTGGGACAACATATGACAAAATATCCTCAGAAGATGTCCGCATGCCCCATCGCCGTTCAGAACGATATATAGGGGATATCCAACTTAACAACATATTCCTACAAAAGGTCCTTGTTGGTCTGGCTGTTCAACACAAGACTTGGGGAGGCTGGGATTCTTTTCACAAAAAGGATCCCAAAGTTGCAGCTCTATGTTTATGTTTGTTGGTTGTGTGCCACACAAGAAACTGGCAGCATGTACTTCTACAACGGCCCGTATCACTCTGACGGCGGCGGGCAAGCAGCAGTGTCGCAGAATTTGTTGCTACCATGTCTGCTATCCCTTAGAATGGACCATGCGTCCGACCTTGAGAACAAACGTGGATTGTACCACTCGCTTGGCACAGGAAAAAACACAAACGTGCTGTATATTCAAGCTAGAAAGTGCAATGTCCTGAAAATGCTTCAATCCGCAAACAGAGGGGTTCCTAAAATATGGGTACCATTGATAATAACCAATTTTGGATGATTTTGAGGTTCCCCATTTTAAGAACCCACCAAAGAAAGCATAAGCAAAGCTACTGCATCTCTCAATGCTCAATGCCTTGCCCGACCCGACTGCCCGTGCCATGCTACGCCAATGAAAAAGACTGCTCGACCCAGCTGAAATTTCCTGGGTGGGCTGCTGACGTGAGCCCGAGGTGAAACAAGGCGCACCCAAACAATAGCTAACTTGGTTCACAAAAATAGGTTAACTATGGTTTATGGTAGATAAGACTATACTTCATGGGGTTATAAACCAACACACATACATAACTGGGAGATACCGGTATACTTCATGGGGTTATAAACCAACACACATACATAACTGGGAGATACCGGTATACTTCATGGGGTTATAAACCAACACACACACACAACTGGGAGATGCCGGTATACTTCATGCGGTTATAAACCAACACACATACATAACTGGGAGATACCGGTATACTTCATGGGGTTATAAACCAACACAGATACACAACTGGGAGATACCGGTATGCTTCATGGGGTTATAAACCAACACACATACATAACTGGGAGATACCGGGAGTCGGAAGGCACCACCTTTTTTTGAGACTTGGGGGTCAAAATTGAAATCTCCACAAGCAACTTCTCGGGCTGGAATGGACTTTTTAAGTTGATAGGATGGAAACGGATGGAATGGCTGACCCAATTTGAACCTTAGTTGGTTGCGTTGTTGCCCTATGAATTTTACAATTCTATTTTCCATGTCACATATCTGAATCAATCCATGGGGATGATATATCCTTTATGTGTATATATGTAAAACAATAGTGTATCTGTATATATATATAGATTATATAAATACATGATTCTAGTTAGTCCATCCATACCCAAACCTGTTTTTTTCCCTTTTCTGGATTTCGCCGTAAACCTCGTGTTATCATAGCTCGGGTTAGGGTTTTGTGATGTTTTGTGGGGAAACCTCGGGTTTAATGCCGCTGAGTCGCTGAGGCATTCATCTATCGGTTTGCACTTACAAACTCAATATTCTGAAATGATTATTTAGGGTTTTACACCTGTATCTTTTGTACGTTGCATTTTTTGGTTGAACAGAGTTTGTGCTTGCGAGAAAAACGCACTGAACATTCATTGCACCCGTTTCCCCTACTACTGTATCTATCTCCTACTTTTTCCATAGATTCGTATGACTTGAACTGCGTCTACAAATAATCCATTGTATTCTGCGGAAGTTCAGTAAGAACTTAGCAAGAACCATAGCCGTTGCACCAGAAAAGGTTTCAGTGTAAGACCTCAGGTTTTTTATGTAAGAAAACTTGGGTTTTGGTGCAAAACGATAATGTGAGCCATGAACAATACCCCGTATCCCATCCCTGTATACTGGTGAGTAAGGATTCCCATGGGTCATAACCCCATGAAAACTTAGTAAAAGATACCCTCTGGTAATTTCACATAGCTATTGAACATGGCCCACAGAAATAGATGATCCCATTAATAGCATGGTGATTTTCCAGTTCGCTATGTTAGTTTACCAGAGGGTAGTCTAACCCCCTCAACCAATCAACAGGATCCTCCACGCTGCCAAGATGCAGAATGCCCAACCAAATCTCGGCACGCATCCACGCGGGCCAATTCTCGAAGCCGTTGCGACGCACTCCGCACCTATGGCTGGCTGACGTGACTGCAACTGAGACCGCGGATCATTTTCAGGGACTCAGATTGGAAATCAGCATCGTTAATACTGATTCATCATAAAGCCACTTCAAACTCTGATGGTTTGTTATTGTTTCAGGTTTATTTTGTCCCATAGAAGAAGGACTAGCAGCATCAAGATGGGGTCAGACGCCCACGAACTGGCAGCTGATCCTATGGCAGAAAAGAAACATGAAGAAACCATGCTTTGTTGCTCTTTGCAAATGTTTCCTAAGGAATGTTGAACACATCGCCTATGTTAAAATACAACACGAAAAGACAGGGACTGGTTGACTTTGATCCATCTAAAACATATAAATCAGGTACATCATCCATATTCGATGCTTCAAACTGACCACACATCAGCTAATGCTATTGGATGTACAGAAACCCATCACAACCCATCTATCTCCATGTGCTATTCCCGCTTCGTCCGCAATGTCCAACCAAACCAATACCTGGTTGGTGGTTTCAACCCCCCTGAAAAATATGAGTCAGTTGGGATGATTATTCCCAATATATGGGAAAATAACAGCCATGTTCCAAACCACCAACCAGATACCCACGCCCAGATACCATGAAGATTACATCAGACATTTTGCTGGCTCGACCAGACTAAGATCTACTGTACCAAGCTGTGGACCCAACTTCCCAAATCCCCAAGGCTTTGAGCATCCCCACTGCACTGTGGCGACTAGGGCGGGAATGCTGAAGGCAATGAGGTAGACGCCCTTGTTGCACATCGAAAAACACCCATGACACGCCAAGACTTGGGCGACATTTCAACCACCAACCGGTGGAGATTCGAACTCTCATCAACCCTGAGTAAAAACCTTAGGAAAACAAACCTGGCAGCCTGGCAAGTCTCCCATTTCAAGATGATTGAAATAACATTCACCGAGTAAACATAGTGATACTGATACGAATCGCGCCACCAGCCATCACTCTGCATGATGTCCCATCTCTGCTGCGGCGAACGTCAATCCTGTTTTTTTGGATGGTGATATCCCTAGCTGAAAAACAATGAACAGCAATCTATGGGTGTGATTGAAACCATCCATTTCTGGTTGGTAGTTTCAACCCCTCTGAAAAATATGAGTTCGTCAGTTGGGGTTACTATTCCCAATATATGGAAAACTAAACTTCATGTTCGAAACCACCAACCATCAATTTATATGGGCCGTTTATGACATTGCTTTACCAACATTGCCTGCCAGATTTTGATGGAACCAATGATGGCCATCCCTTGGGCATTGGGGGTAGCCACGCCAGGCAGGCACTGCGCCTGTGTCACCCAGAACATGCGGTCCACCACAGCACCATGGTGGGTGTGCTCGGGCTTCAAGGGTGTGCACACCAGCATGGTGCCGATGACCACAAAACCTGATTCGGGTGGATTTTTTACGGAAACTCGACAGGAAACCATGGATTTTACCAGCTGTTCAGGGGATTTTCCTGGGATTTTCCCTTAAACCAATTCTAGGAATGATGGTGACTGAGGTTTCGCAATGGAGCAATGTGCCGTCATGCCGTTGATACTTCTCATTATTCATGGTTCTAGTTCCTTGGAATAACGTGATCACCACATTCCTACTGGTTATCCCGCCTCTGCCTTGGTGGCTCAGGTTATGAACAGTTCGTGACTTGGCTACGAGTCAAAACCATGGTGCCCTACCCTAAAACAGCTTGAGAATGGATGGTTCTTCCCCTAGTCATATGGTAATCTTCATAGGTAACTTGACCCATCCCCAGTGCCAAACCCCGACAGAACTTATCAGAACTTGAGCATGCAAATGCCCCACAAGAGAGGCGGTTGTTTCTTAGATCATTTTCATTGGTACGAGTATATAAAATGTCTGGGCAACACAGGGCGTCTGTGGGTTATATCAATTATATTGTCGTGTTTTTGTCTATTTATCATTTAGCCGGAACTGTGAGATGGGCAACCCAAGCCCAAATTCATGGTAAAATCACCCTGGTCACCAGGTAAGTGGAAGGCTGCCTCCAATGCACATGGCCATGATGACGTTGGTCAGCAAGATGCCCTTTCGCGCTGGGATCTAAAGCATGTCACAACTTGACGTGACTTGTGTAGGGCTGATTGGTGAATATTATCATATATTATATATTTATTTATTTATATATATATATGGAGGTTTCCTGAAATAGGGGTACCCCCAATTATAAACCATCCATTTTCGGGTACCCCCATTTACGGAACCCCCAAAATATATAGATGGTTTTCACATGTTTTCCCAGACCTTCAGTTGGGAAACCCTCCCTGCTGAAGTGATTTTGAGTTTAGGAAACCAATCCTATTTTGGGTTGTGAGTCGTTTGCCTCATTTTCGTTGGTTAGTTCTTAGTGTGTGTTTCTTGTACCGGGTGCTATCCCCCATGTTTGCTTTTTACAGTGCTTGTATCCCATTCCCCTTTCCGCTCATTCTCATCACCCTCCCTCTGTTGTTGCTTGTCTCCATCTTCTACTTGCTTCTCTCCATTCCTGGATTTTAATCACCCCCCCACAAACGAAATACTCCACGTGATGCGCAGTTCCCGCCAAAACGTTTATCAATGGGAAAGTCAAACATCAAGTTCATGCCTTATTAAAAAAAAAACATGCAAACACCGATCAAAGCATACGTACGAACACATATTATCAAACCATGTTGCTGAAACCCTCTCCCACTTTCATGATGTAGTACTATCCAGCAGTGGATTGCACTCCTAACCTGACATATTCTCTAAACATATCAAGCTGTAAAAATGTGGATTCAACCAGAAGAAAATCGATTTCTGATTGTATCTGGGGTTGTTTCAAACTATGCAGATAACTTGCTGGTCAATTTAACATTTTCAAGCACACGCATCTGATATATTGGAGAATATCTAAAAGGAAACACTTGATTTTCAGTAACCCATTAGAACAAGTAAAAAAACAAAAAAACATTGTATCCCGCAGTTCACGCGCCTTGTCCAGGTAGGGAGCCGACTGGCGCCACGCTTCAGAGGCCTGCGATGGACAGGGTGGCTACACCGCTATATCCTAAGTATAATCCATTTACCAATTAGTTGACTAATTAACTAACTCCATGGCTCATCTAAGTATGGTGTACTGTACAAACAAGTGGGAGTCATCGTTTTTGTAGGTACATCATCTATCTATATATACATATATAATCATATATATATATATAGTCTTGCATTATATAATGATTCTGACAGATGGCACATACTTCTACAGCTAAACTTTGGAAACAAAAAACATTCTCGTGGGTTTTGATTTATTTTTCTGAAAGTCCAATAATGAACAGATTGGGTTTAGCATGCGGCGGTACGTAACTGGAACCCCACACATGTTTACAAATAATTATGTTCCAGATAGTTTGGTAGCGAAAATCACCTGGAACATACCCCTGTTGGTAGTTTTTTTTGTAGGAGGTGATACTACCTGGTTGAATTGGGATTGTAACCAATTTCATCAGGAATATGTACTATTATTTACTAACCAATCATCCAATCAGTATTTTCATGGGATGGGACAGGTCTTTTGTCATAGCTCAATTTTATTGGGCACCCTTCCGGTGTCATCGAACATTGTTTTTTGGGAAAGGTGATCCCAAGAACGAAGCATTGGGGCGTCATGGGCATGGGGTAGGTTGTATCCCATTCTAATTGGTGGTTGAGCCACCCCTCTGAAAAATATGAAAATCAGATTGGATCATCATCCCAACTATTGGGGAAAATAAATTCATGTTCCAAACCACCAACCAACATTATATTCCCAAATTCCCAAAATATTCCCACAGTGGGAATACTGTTTATGTCAAGTGTATTCCCACAGTGAGAAGCCTCTCCCCCCCAATATGTGACTTCATCCTCCCCTACATCCACCATGGGTTCTGGTTGGGTGTTTCAAATTAGGGGGATGGGATTACATTCCCATGATTTTTCTTCACATTATTCACGTAAAAAATTACCATTCCTGTGTACAGTATACATGGTGAATCTTTCGTATCGAACCAGTCGGTTGACCCAGTGGGGATGGGTCAATATGAACTACCCGGCCTGGTAAACGTTTACAGTTTGCTATTGAAAATGGCCATTTATAGTGAGTTTTCCCATTAAAAATGGTGATTTTCCATAGTTATGTTAGTTTACCAGAGGGTATTACCATGACTCACTGGGGGAATAGCCATCAACCAACTCTTCTGGGGTAACGTTTGGGTATTCACCAACTATTCTAGCAAATAACAATCCATTAACCAACCATTAACCATCCATTAACCATCCACTAACCAACCATTATCCATCCATTAACCAACCATTAACCAACCATTCACCAACCATTCACCATCCACCATCCATTCTTTTGACCCATTTCGCCATATGTCAACCGTTCTTCCCACATCCCTCATCCCGGCCTCGTGCAGGCCCCGCTGGCAGGCCTCGGCGCCGTGCTGCCAATTGGCGCGCGCCACCTTGGAGCTGACCATGCTGCAACAGATAGAAATGGTAGAAAGATACAGGATGGTATCCCCAGTTATAAGTTGGTTTATAAACCCCATTAACTATAGTTATATCTGCCATAAACCATAGTGAAATGGGAGTTATAAACCAACTTAGCTAACTATGGGGCACCACCATGTACCCCCCAACAAAAAGATAGAAAAGTCGCATCCCATACCGATTCCGATGGCTTTTCCGAGTCCCGACGACAAGGAACTGTGTGCGATGAACTGTGGCTCTCCGATGAGCAGAACAGGCGATGACTACATTTATGATGTAATTGTGTATATATATATAACTATACATGTGTATACTGTATACTATATATGTTTAATTCTAATTGATAATTAAACTTATATTCATATTTATAATGCAATGTGTGCAATTTAATCTTGACCATAGCTGTCCACATTGCTCCTTTAACTATTCCCATTAGAAACTTGTTGTTGTATAACCCCACTGAACGACCCTTCTCCCGCAATCTATCTAACCTGTCTTGCCTGGCAACCCCAATATGGGTTTCCAGCCAGGCATGTTTAGATTGCGATAGATTGCTAGCAAGGCAAGGACATGCCTTATTTTTTGAATCCTTGATTGGTTAAGCGCCATTTAACCTGATTCTTATCCGTTACATCTCACACTACCACAGGGCAAGCGTCAGCCCTGAGTTCAATTTCCATCCATTTCCCTCATATTTCACCAGGATTTCTGGGCGTATACCGCCCATTTCACCATGGGATGCCACGGGCATCCAAGGCAACCACTGGATTTCGGGCTGCCATATGACAAAGCCATAAGCTCCCGTCATCCATGGCTGGAAAATCCACCATTTATGATACCCTCTGGTAAACATACAAAAAGCCATGGAAAATCACAATTTTTCATGGGAAAACTCACTATTTCAATGGCCATTTTCAATAGCAAACTGTTAAATTACCAGAGGGTAACACCTCCATTTGGCTCCGGCAGCCGGCAGTTTCCAGCCATGTGATGACACCGGATCTCACCATCACCATCACCCCATCTGACAAGTCTGCCTCAGTGCCATGATGAAAGAACTCCGCCGAGCTATGCGCAATGTCTGCGCCTGCCTTCCGAATCGCCTTGGGGCGAAGCGGCGAAGGTGAGTCTTGTCCTGGGAATGTGGATCAACGATGATAAACTATGATAAACTCATGTAAAGTTGGGGGTTCAACGCCAACAAAAATCAAGCTCCATCGTTCGTTCGGACATTTCCCAGCGACACCCAGACATCTAACCATGGGCGCCTCCGCCTTCTGCCGTGCCGCGTGAGCTGCCTCGGCGCCTTCACCCAAAAAATCATGGAAACTCTTGATGCGATTGGTTGGTATTTGGTTATTTGATAGTTGGTTGATAATTGGTTGATCATATTTTATTGGGATATCTCAATGATATTTGATCCTGTAGTTGGTTGATATCCCGATATCTGAGATCTGGTTATCATGAAACTATCTGAGATCGGATGCCCCCTGAAGCTTGCGAATAGCTGGTAGGTAAATAACCATGGGCATAGCACTGAAACGATGACTCCTTTGCCATTCCCTCTGGTTATTTAACATAGCCATGGAAAATCACCATTTTCAATAGGTAAACCATCTATAAATGGGTCATTTCCCATGGATATGTTAAATAAGTAGAGGGTAGCCTATGAAATTGAACACATATTTTCCACGGCCGCCTTTGCCTTCCGGTGGGTCTAGGTGGTATGGAATTCAACACCTCGCCTCATCAAACACCGACGATTTTTGGACTGATACAACTGCACTTCGTGCTTCCACATCTTATTGGCATCCACAATTCAAATCAAAAACACTTCACAAAATTGAACAATGGGATCCAACACAATGCTTTTGTAAAATATATTCTTTCATTCTTCGTGATTTCCGTGTTCACTTTCCATGCCTTTTCCTCTTCTTCCCCAATTTTTTCCCCCGAAAAACAACTTCTTTTCCACATGTTTCCACCTTTCCGTCGTTTTCCAACATTATATCATGTTCCCTAGTTTTTTCCCACATTTTTCCATGGTTTTCCCTCGTTTTCCCAGCATCTTCCCAGCATTTTAGCAAAAAACTGCACCTTGCTTCAGCACCGACGCGCCCTGTGCGCGCATGTCCTCCACCGCCTCGGCAACCTGTTTATTGGTTTCTGGTGATATCATATATAAAAATATGATTATATATGGTGATGGTAATGTAATCATTTATTATTATTATTGTTACTATTATTATTACTATTATATATGGTGATATGACTGCATAGTGGATACATATATAAACAAAGTTATATACAAAAAACAATGTAATTATAACATGTTACCACATGATGATAACATATGATAACTAGGTTTACTACGGATCAATCCCATCACGTAGTCATATTATTGACAAGTGAACTATGTATGGATTATTGCCTATCACTATGGGATTAAAACTACGGGATTAAAGTTAATTATATCTTACATGCGGGTCTATATGTTTTTTTTTTGGTGTATATATATATATATATACATTGTTATATATTTGTGATCATACATGGTGGTTTTATATTCATCAATGAATTAGCAATAAATCATATATACATATATATATATGTATATATATATGTGTGTGTATATATAAATATATATATATGTATATCTCTCTCTCTATATATACATGGCAAATTGTGACATGTGTGAATAATGATTTAATAATATTTAACACATATATATATATACGCATACAATTACATACATACATAATTATTACTGGTTGGTGGTATACCTACCCCTCTGAAAAATATGAGTTCGTCAGTTGGGATGATTATTCCCAACTGAATGGAAAGTCAAAAAAATAATGTTCCAAACCACAAACCAGATTATGTATGCTGTGATACGAGGTGCTTTAGTTCACTGAAATAACTGCTGGCTTTATGGTAGATATATCACTCAGGTACTCAGGGGGGTTACCCTCTGGTTATTTTACATAGCTATGGAACATGGCCCATTTATAGCTACGTTAAACCACCAGAAAGATGGCTCACCTATTAAACATTTATAGATGATAGCTATTAAACCATTTATATATAGATAATGTTTCACCTACTAAACATGTTGATTTTCCATAGCTACGTGAAACCACTAGAAGGTATAAACCATCAAACATAACTGAGGGAGAAACCGCCTTATGGAGGATGCTGAGGATGGCGGGCTGGGAAACCCACGAACCAGCAATGGGCATTGAACTAGATGGGAAAATCACCGAACTATATTAGGGAGTTTCCATAAATGGTGGATCCCCAAATCCGGTTAAAATTCATGATTTGGGGGTGCCCCCATGACTTAGGAAACCTCCATATGGCTAGGGGATTTTCGCATGTTTAATTTTTGGAGGGTAACAAGAATGGGGAGTTTTCGACCAACTACTGTATCAACCATTTGGGGACACTTGTAGAATTTCCTTCTCAAAATGATAGTACTGATCAGGATAATTGATGATGACAACAATGCATTCCTTACGGTTTGTCCTTTGATGATTTAACATAGCTATAGTAGCCATGGCCATCCAAGGGCCATGAAAATAGATGATACACGGCCGATGATTTACCGTTCTTAAAATGGTTATGTTCCACTTCGCAAAGCGTTAAATAGCCAGAGGGTATATCCCAAAAATGGCAGGTGGATAAACCATCGCCAACATCACATAGCATCGCTTTCATTATCATCACTTTCATTATCATCACTTTCATTATCATCATTACTAATTATTGTCACACTGTTTCCTTCTATCTGTTTTTTTAGTTTAGTTTTCATCACCAATGATCAATATTAGCATTATCATGTTCCAAAACGTGTGGATTTTTTCAACCGGATCTTCGGGGTGCTGCAAGGGGGATACCAGCCACAGGAAACATGACAATTTCTTCGCAGCATATTTTGCGCTTCAGCAACAAACAGTCTGTGGGCCAACCAACATGCTGCTGACAAAAGGGGGCCAACTTGACAGCAACAGAAAGCAATTAAATTTCTGGTTGGTGGTATACCTAACCCTCTGAAAAATATTAGTCAATTGGAAGGATTATCCCATATATTATGGAAATAATAACACATGTTCCAAACCATCAACCAGTAAGGATTTGAACAATGACACCAACATGACACCAACATGACGGGCCCTAGGGATTCGAATCCAACTTTGAAGGTTTGACCCCGACTGTGGTTCGGCAGGTTCGAACGTCTAAAACCTGGACCGCCGAAACAGATTTCTCTGGAACTTGGGATATCAACCGAGTCCGAATGCGTACGCAATCAACATATATCAACATCAATTAATCTTGTCAGCATGGTGAACTGTCTGAAGTCTACGAAGTACTGTCATCAAACGTGGCTGGGAAATCCTCGAAGGGGTAATCGTACCAACACCCTGCAAAAGCTGACAAATCATCAGCTGGGTATCACCTTCAGACACATCTGGATCATCTGGAATTAGAATCATCCATCAACCTAGGCCATTTTGTGAAAATTTACCACAATCCAATTCCCATCATTCTGCTGACGTCGCAGTGACGTCGTTATAGTTTTTGCAGATAAGTTGTCCCCATTCTATCTCAACTATTCCAACTATTCCATGGATCCCCAGATGTTTATCCCAATTATATCACCATTCTCATCCAAACCAGTGCTGTCAGTGGTATCACTCGATATTTTCCGGGATTTTCCCATGATTTTCCCATTAAAACCATCATTTTTGCTGAGGATTCCATACAAAAACGCCCCATCACCCCTTGCCTCTGCTTGAGACACCACCACTGGCGTGTCTTGACTCAGAGGCTCCTGGGTCATCGGGGCACTAAGGTTTAGCGAAACAATTGGAAGAATCGGCTTGGGCGTGCATTTGAGGTGATGGTTTATAATCCATAATATAGTATATATATATAATACAATATGCATTGTCATATATATATATATA
>Ga0126342_10006053_pt1 | contig 21337 bp, 13 predicted proteins | sample Cyp1metagenome_FD_92528 | JGI IMG/M metagenome (GOLD analysis project Ga0126342, IMG submission 92528) | Coral microbial communities from Lord Howe Island, Old Settlement Bay, Australia - Cyphastrea 1 metagenome | ecosystem: Host-associated > Invertebrates > Cnidaria > Coral ...
CAGCAGCCAAGGATCATAACCTGCAAAGACCTCACATTTTTCAAAAATTGACTCGGCCGAATAGACGTCAAACCCTTGGATTTTATCTGCCTGATATCTCTCTACAAACCAAATGGGATGGTATAAATTTTGGGTCTCGAGCCCAAATTTTAGCCTATGCAGGACCACCTGCCCAAATTTTATCCAGCCTTGTTTTTGGGGTAGGTTCGGAGTTTTAGCTGGCTAAAATCGAGGCATGAGACTAAAAGGCACAAGCAACGGGGATAATTAACATCACATGACAAAAATGACCCGCCGGACCGGAAACCGTGCTCGTGAAAATAGAGTTTTACACAAAAATGTGTGTTTTGCCACAGGGAGGCAAAAATTGTTGTCACTCGAAAAGTGCAAAATTTGGACGTCCAAATTTGGGTGTTTTTTGGGCAAATTGTGTTTTCCCTACAGTAAAACGTGAATTTCTTGCCTATTTCGATCGGACAATTGCAGCCATCTTTTTCACTCCATCTTTCGCATGCAACCACATAGTTGGAAGTTCTTAGAGACGTTGGCAACATAGCATTCATCCACATAGTTACAAGTTCTTAGAGACGTAGGCAACGTAGCATTCATCGACGTAAGTGAAAGGACGTTATTGCTGCCCCACCCCACCCCGCCCCACCCCATCAAAAACGGTTTTCGGTCCGCTGGCAAAAATGAGTCCGACATGAATTACTTGGAGAATCCGCCAATTCTGTGCAAGCTCTGTTCCATCTATTTTGGTGAGGGCTTGCACCTATTGCCTTCGCGAACACTGTCCAGAGTAAACGGGGTTCCTGGCTGAAACAGGAGGCAGCCGACCTCAATGAAAGTCAATGGGACGAGGATGAGGCAAGGGTGGTGCATCTGCAGTGAAAGTATGAAAGCAAATTAAACACGCTCCATGTGATGCAGTTTCTGTAACTAGATGATTTACATTTCTTGAACTTCAAGAAGACGTCAAGATCAAAGCCAGCTTCATGTTCATCATTGACAGGCTAACTCCTCAATAACATTGCTTCACTCAGATTTTTTGGTAATTAATCAGGATATCAGTATGATTTTGGCCTGCTTTTTATGTATGTTGATGTTATGTTCTCTCAAGCGGGACAAAGTCCAGGGTGAAACGGGTTCTTGGCTAGAACAGCAGGCTGGCGACGTGCTTAACGAAACCTCTTGGGATGATGATGAGGATGGTGAGGATGAGGCAAGGTCGGGGCGTTTGTTTACAGAACAGAAGTTTGAAAGCATGAGTTACATCGATGTGCAAAAGCAGGTGGCATACGTCAATATGCTGCAAGAAGATGTCAACATCAAAGCTAGACTCATGGGTTTGTAAAACTTGGTATATATAACATGGCCAAACAGGCGCAACCAGCTGTAGAGATAGCACCTCTAGCAAAAGCCAGCTGTGCCGCTTTTTTGTCATTCAAGTTGCGCTCTTGTCGACAAACAACCAAATGGCTAAATCTGTTTGATTTTGAGATGTTTTGAGTTTTGTCGATCCCAAAGAGGAGCGCGAGAATGGGTTCGAGATGCCTTTGATTGCTCTTCCCGACTCTTGCCTGGATAAAAGCAGTGCCAAGCCGTAGCAAGACAGATTGAACGAGTGCGAAAGGGTAATTTCATGTAATTTCCACGAACTAAGGCAATTGGCGCGGCCCAGAACAAGCTGCGAGGTTCTTGGGGCTGCTGCAGCTCTTTCAAGGGGACGTTTAGCCCAAGCACGGCCCGATTGCAATATGAGAGTTGCTTTTCCTTGACCTACTACGGCCGTTTGATTTGCTTCGGAAGCATGGTCCCGGGCAACGTTGGTAGTTTGGGAGTTGGCTCTCCCCTCACATATGCTTTGAGCTCAGGAACGGGCAAGTCAGCGACTGGATTGTAGTTCTTTGTGGAATTACCTTTCACCGAGGTGGTTGGCTGCAGACCCAGGAACAGCAACACGCCTTGTGGTGGCAAAGCCCCATCTCCAGCATCACCTCAACGTCGATCTTTGCGACGTCTTCATCCTGATGGTCGGCGTCGTGGCACCCTGGGCAATGTTTTCCGGTGAGGTGATCGTCTGGGGTCTTGTCACTTTGGGCAGCAAAGAGCTGCCGAAGTTCGTATAGTTTGCCACGTCCTCCGCAAGTTTTAATTTGGTTTTGGATGTTTTGGATGTTTGGGTTCCAAGCGACTTGAACAGTGGCTAAACGGGTCGAACTCGGTCCCTTGGCCTACTTGGTAACAGCTGGCGATCATTTGCTGCAAAGTGGAAGTAAGTTTGTTGTAAGATGTTTGCTAAGCCATTCACGAAGAACACTTGAAGTCTTTGACCACCTTGTGAAATGCCACAGCAAATGCTCCTGGCAACATCACCTCTGAAACAGACAACTGCATCTCACTGCTAGCCGGGCGGGAAAAAGGGCAGCCACTGCTTAGGCTGAATTGCTGTTGCTGTTGTTGCTGTTGCTGTTGATGTGCTGTTGATGCTGGTGATGGTGATGACGGTGTTGCTGGATATATCCCAAGTAAGTTCGATGATTTTCCGATGTTCCCACTAAAACATCTTAAGACCGTAAGACCCTCATTTAGACCGGGATTTCAATTGCAATGTTTGGTTACTAGATGTTACTAGAGAGTTGGCTTCAATTTTCTTAAGGTTAATGAAGCCAACAATTGACCCCAAAAGAATTTAGGCATTGTTGGCTTCATCCCGAAATGAAACATTTTCTGCCTCGGTAAGTTATCGAATTAGTAACTATGGCTAGCTGTCTGTGCAAAGCTTGGCAAGGCCGAAGCTGATCTGCCGGTGCCACAGGCAGGGTTTGTCGATTGCAAAGTTGGGTACCAAGATCGGCTAGACACGGTTGAGCCCTTTACATCCCTTTACAATGTCAACCCCAGAAAAATAAACCACAATAATCCCTGACTGTTGATTGGGGCGACTACCCCCCAGATAGTCATGAATTGCCTTTTGCAGTGGCACCGCCTATTCCTAAACTGAGGGTTACTAATCCTGCATTAACATTGTATGCTTCCTGCTTTCTGTATAGGCAGACGAGGCCGGAGCCAAAAAATGTCGGGATCTAAGATTTTCATTTGCCATCCTGGCGCCTGGCGGCGTTTGCTCCAAGTCAATGTGTTCGTTGCTCCAAGTCATTCTATAGCTAAACAGAGGTAAACAATAGCCACTTTTAGGAGTTAAATGGCGTGTCATTTTGCCCATTTGCGGGTTTCCTATAAGTCATGGGGATATACCTCCAAATCATGACATGTAATTTTCGGATTTTTAGGATTTTCCCTGAAATCAACCACCTAGCTATTGGGGTACGACTATGGAAACTGCTTCGAGGCCGGGACATCCACAAAGCTGCTGAGGAGGGCAACGTTGCTGCCGTGAGACACTTCCTCCAGGTGTGCTGAGTCGGGTGGAGCCACCAACATGTTACTGACCCGAAATTCAGCTTAATTAATTTGGAGATAGTGGGGGGATTCACTAACATGTCACATAATTTGGTTTCGGCAGAGCCAGTCACTTTGCTGTTTGGACATGGAAAGCTCTGAGGTTGATCCTGAGAGCCTGGAGCGCAAGCAGAAGTTCCTTGGTGCCTTGGAACATCTTGGAACCGGTGAGGGGAATGATGTGTGATTTCGGATAAGGTATTGAAGCGTTTCAAGAGGTTGCAACTTTCTTACAGGCTTGCTGTAAGCTGCTTCGTGCATGGTGTTTTGCTATGGGGTCTCAATCTGTTTCAAGACTAAGATGGTCTGATTTTGGATGAGTTAGGGATACCTCTATAACTTAGGAAACCTGCATATATCAAAACCCCCAAGCATTGCAGTGAAAACTTCCCGCATCTCTGAAACGATTTGAATCGATTTGATCTAAATCTCTATCGGCAAACCGCAATGAAAAATGAGTGATCAGGTGATCACTATATTATATTATATCATTATTTACCGTCTTGGATCAGACAAAAGGCCTGAGGATGTCTATTTCAAAACAAAACAAAAGCACACCGCTTGGCTTCCCATGTGTGTTCAGTCATGATCCTTCTGATCGACAGCTGATACTCCAAGTCCTCTGCCTTGAAACCTAGGCCAGGCGCCGCTTCACCTGGCGGCCAGAAAAGGCCACATTGAGGTGGTCGAGCTGCTGCTGAAGTCGGGCGCCTCCGTGGGGAACGCGGACGAATTCGGCCGGGGCCCCCATGCAGAGCGGTTGCGCCGGTTGAGTCCAGTCCAGTGCGAGTCCACAACTCATCCGATGATCCCGAGGTTTTACGCCACTCTTGTGCGCGGCAGAACGTGGCCACGCGGAGGTGGTCAAACTGCTGCTGCAGTCGGGCGCCTCCGTAGAGGCGAAGACCAAGGACGGCCAGGGCCCCAGCTGAGGAGCTCATTATCCGTTGATCCGTTGAGTCGTTGATGACAACGCGGTCTGATAAACTCAAAATCACAGCGAACTTGTGCAGGGCGAGTATGATTTTATATGATTTTATGATATTTTATGAATGGTCAGTGTGGAAGGCAGAATTGCTGGATTCTTTTTTTTTTATTTTCCTGCTCTATCCTGATGGCGCAAGAAAGATTGTGGTTTGTCGTGAGAGTTTGATGAATAATCGTGGAAACATGCTAGATGGCGGGTGGTTTTCCGGATGTCGTGCTCTGAAACAATGTCAAAACACTTCAATGATTACATGTCAATGAATCCTGACTTTTGTTTTTTTTCGAATCGTCCTGTATACTGAGGGCTGATATGGAGGATGTGTATATTTTGAAGTCAAGGGTACGATCCATAGCCTGCAGCCCTGGAGCCGCAGGCGATCCATAGCCGCCATAGCCATGATCCATTAAGGAATATGATGCTACACACTTGATCCATACCCAAAAAATGTCAACTTGTATTGATACCAGGAAACTTTTTCTATACCATCTCCATATCAATGGATTGGTTTAAGGGAATTTAAGGGAACATTTTAAGCGCAAAGAGCCCCATGATCTTCATGGGAAAATCGAGCCAGTTTCCGGTTAAGATTTTCCCTTAAACCAATTCATAGATATTGAGATGGTATAGAAAAAGTTTCCTGGTATCAATTGACAATAGTCTGGATCAGAGCTCCCTAGGCCCATCCTTACAGCGAACTAGTCCTACTAGTCCTTGGCCAAGGCAGCACAGCGCTGTTCTCTGGGGCTGCAAACGTCGAGGTGGTCGAAGTGCTTCTGAAGTCCGGCGCCTCCGTAGAGGCCAAGAACAAACGAGGCGGCGGCAGACTGGGCGAAGAATGAACACATGGCAGATTCTGATGAATTCTGATGATATAGGTACTATACGTATAGATATTAGTTACTGTTGATTTCTGCGAAGATCATCAAAATTTCATAGATTTGATATATTCGATGACTATGGATGAACAATGATGAACACATTGACATGTTGATTTCGTACCAACTCGAGGTTTCCTCAATAGGTTCAACACTCATCAATATGATATCATCATGTATGTGTATATATGACATCATGATATCATCAGTTCAAATATGTTCATATTAAAATACAATCATCTTTAATCATCTTTAATCATCTATAATCACATACTAGTATAATTATAACATACACATTCATCAATGATATGTGATACTGTGGATGGGCCAGGCAAATCCTGCACCAGTTGATAGATGGTAAACATCCCATTACCATCTGGTTATTTAACATAGCCATGGAAAATCACAATGCTATTAATAGGTAAACCATCGATTTCTATGGGCCATCTATACCATGGCTATGTTAAATAACCAGATGGTATTTCCCATAGGATCCATGTATGCAAAAAAATGGTAACATTTACCATCAGTATATCCCAAATGTTAGCATATATACCAGCACCATGGATCCGTCATGGGTAATATGATACTTGGGGGTTGGTAGTACTTGGTACCTGAAAATGGAGGAACGGCTTGATGTCCTCCCAATTTTATTGCCATTTCATGGCAGAACATTTTTGGTGATTTACCATCTATTTCTAGGGTTTCAACCATCCGCTGGTGCAGCTCCCGAGGCGACACGGCGATGCACTTTGCCGCGACGGGCGGCAAGGTCGATGCGGTGCAGAAGCTGCTGGCGGCAGGAGCCAAGGTCGATGTGGCCAACCGTAACGGCGCCTTGGGACGCCAAACTCCGTTACCTGATGGGCATGCAATTCATGGTTAAATGATGGATAAATGATGGTGAATTCATGGTTAAATGCTGGTCAAATGATGGCTATATGATGGTCAAATGATGGTTAACTGATTAACTGATGGTTAATATTATGGTTAATTCACATTTTAATAGAGCTTATTACTACGATTGACTAATGGGTCCAGTAATTGTAATTTGTTAACAATCAATATGCACTATTACATGGGTACATGGCTATAGTGGTTAAAGTATTACATGGTGTAATAACCACTATTAGGGCTATTAACTGATGGCTTTGTTAATGTTAATAGTGGTTATTATACGTGTTATTACTAACAATAATGGTTTTTGACAACACATTACCATTTTAATGGTTAATTATTGATAATGGTTATTACTATTAATCGTCATCAACAATGGTAAATGATTTTTACTAACTGGTTGATATTTGTTAATACTGGTTAATATCGGTTAATACTGGTTAATCATGGTTAACAATGGTTATTAAATGGTTGACGGGGTGAACATACCTATATGTAGATATGGAAAACCCAGGGGAAAACCCTAGGAAAATGTTCTGCATCTATGTTGGTTTACAGGAGGGTAACTCAAAGGTGGAATTTAATCATATTTAGTCGTGACAAACGTAACCATTAAATGGGAAAATTATGATTAACAGTTGGATTTGGGAGTACGCTCAGGTTTTTTTTCACAGTTTGCCGTGGAAAATCTCCAATTGTTGATAGGTACGAATCACGGAACTAAGCGTGCCATCTATACAATGCTATGTTGAATTGCAGAGCGAGGGTACAGTTTTTGTTTGGGGATAGGCATGGTGTGGTTCTGGCAGAAGAGGTGGAGGGGCAGCTAATTTCTGCGTTTTGAGGATGTTGAGTGGACTTTTGAAGTCCCGCTTTTTGTGCTGGGATGGAGTAAAAAATGAGAGGAAAGTTGACGGAAGTCTATTGTTTCACAAGTTTCACTGTCTTTAGTTTGAACTGATTTTTGTTGGTAACTTGAGTTGATTCAAAATATTTCAAGATTCTGGGCATTGCTGGTATGAACAGACAAATAGTTTTGCTAAAGAGCAAAATGTCCGAGGTCCTGTACGTCTGTAGGTGTTTTACAGCCCCCGGTCGTGCGTTGGAAATATTGCATTGAACTAACTGTGCTGCTTGTCTTATGCGACTCTCGGACGTAGCTCAAGAAAACTGGCCCCACAAAAGAAACACATCAATGTACAGGTAGCTCAAACAACGGGCGGCTAAAGAGAAGGGGTACTGTACGTAGCACAAAAAAAGAGACAGTAGCGGAAATGGAAAGTCACTGAAGTAACTCCAAAAAATATGGAGCGAAGAGACTAGAGGAGTCTAGCCAGGTTGAGTTAAGTTAAAAGATATCATACGTGGTTCAGAGACGAGGTAGTTGCAAGAGTAAATAGCTGACAGAAGAGGTTAATGCAAGAAAAGGTGGCTGAAGAGATCGTAAGAGAAGATACAGCTCAGAACAGGCCTAGTTGAAAGGGAAGGTGAATGAACTTCCATAGAGAAGAGATTGGCGTGGGCTGACTCAAAAGAATTACCCATACTGTTCCATACCTGGTAATTTAACATAGCTATGGAAGCAGTGGACCATTTATAGATGTTTTACCTACTAAAATGATGATATTCCAGTTCGCAAACTGTTAGTTTACCAGAGGGGTATACCCCCATATCCTATAAGATCTATAAGATCCTCTACAAGGTGGTGGCCAGTTATAAGTTGGGTTGTAAACCACAGGAAAAAAGACACATAGAGGTTTCCTCAAATGGAGGTACGTCCAAATCATCCATTTGATGTTCGAATTTTCCATGAAATAAACCATCCAGCAATAAAAGGGGTACTCCCATGACTATGGCAGCCTTCATTATATAGCCATTGACTATCTATTGCACTATACCCATTATAGCCACTGAGTATCTATATAGCTATACCATGATATCCCCACTATTGTTGATCATAAAACCATCCATTTCCATCCCATTCATTCCCACCAACAACTGCGAGGCGAGACGCCCCTGCTTCATGCGGTCCTTCAGGGTCGCGCGGAGGTGGTCGCAGTGCTGCTGAACTCCGGCGCGTCCCTAACGAGGAAGGGCAAACTCGGCCAGGGCGCCCCAGACCCCAGGGCACCCCAGGGCCCCAGGGCCCCAGGGCAGGATGATGTGATGTGGGATCAAACCTCTTCATATTTATAATATATATATATATGAATATGTATCTGGTATGGGAATAGTAGGTATAACACTACAATATAAGAGGAACAACAGTGGTATTATTTATGAACATCACAGTAAAAATAACTAGGAACAAACATAGTAACGACATTACCAATATTTTTTGGCATTAAGATTCATCTACCACATATATGTTTGTGTTCAACACGGTATAAAGGGTCCCTTTTTTTGCCATTTTTGTGGGGTCGACTTTTTTTTTCGTGACCCATGCTTGCTTTTGTTGCCTCGTTGCAATGGAGAATCAACTCGCAGCGTTTCCCAGCTTCAGATAGATAGGCTTGAAACATGTATAGTTGTTTTTGCAATAGCCACGGGCGAGTTCTTCATTATATATAAACATATATACAGGTGTCATATAAATAAACTGTATATAATCTATTCTCTCTCTCTCTACACATATATATAATATATAACTATATATATATTGTGTATGTTTAGTTGTATATGATCAAAAACATGATCCACATTCCTCTCATATATTGAGCGACATTAGTGTTGAACAATTCCCTGATTACCTGACATAACACCTGAACTTATACTAACTTATACATATTGAACTAATATAATCACTGAATTATATATATATATATATATCCCCTGATATTGAACTATCTTGAACTTATAATGTTAGTAAACCAATGTCATAAACCATCTCCCAATCATCAGCCATTTTATAGGTGGTATGTTTACTTACCATTCCCATCAAATGGGTGGGTTTATGCCATTGTTTTACCCACATTAATGATTGCAACCATCATGGTAAACTAACATAACTCTGGAAAATCACCATTCTGCATGGGCAAATCACCATGTTTCATGGAAACATGACATTTGTTTTACCCACATAAAAATCTGAGGCCTTACGCTGCTGCATGACGCGGCTTGGCTGGGCCATGCCGCGGTGGCCGAGAAGTTAATCGCTGCCGGGGCCAAGGTGGATGCTGGCGGTGCCTCGGAAGACCGGGGGCCTAGGGTAAACGAATGGTCATAGAATTGGTTACCCTCTGGTTATGTCAAAATAGCTATTGAAAATACCCCATGTATAGTTGATTTACCTATTCAAAATGGTGATTTTCTATAGTTATGTTAGGTTACCAGAGGTTAAGAAAGAATGGTTTCTATTTACATACATCTAAAATATAACTGGTACATATTTTGGTAAATATTGGTTAATGTGTTGGCATAATTATTCCCAATATAATAAGAGAATGGCCATATGACTATATGACTAGTGAATAGCTAGTGGTGAATACTCAATACTGGTTATATACCTGGTGAATAATGGTGTATACTGGTTATTAACACCATTGATGTATATTCATAACATATTTGTGTACCCTATATTTGAGTTAAATAATGGTGTACCCTATATTTGTGTACCCTATTAGCAATAATGGTTATGAATTGCTAATAGGGTACACTAAAATATACCAGGAATGTGGATTTTTCCCATGGGAAAAGCCTAGGAAAATGATCTATGAGTTGTCTTTAAAAGAAAACAGATAGAAGTGACAAAAAAAAAACAAGTAGAAAGTGAACATGGATTTTCCATGATGTTACATCTCTCTTTCTACGTTTCTTGGGCCATGCTGGTGGGTTTTGGCAGAAACGATGGACGGGGTGTCAAGGGTAGTTTTTTGCTCCTTTCTTTTGTTTGGTTTTACTTTTTGGGCTGTTGAGTATTGGAGTATTCATTGCCAAATTTATTGCTTGGATGAGCCTCCTTAAACATCGAGGGGTAGGGACGGCTTTTCTGTTGCAGAATCTTCAAACATTTTGATGATTTCACAAACTAATTTTTGGGAACAGCAATTGGGGCAAGGAGGTGCCATAGGAGGATTTGGGGTGCTGATAGGAGGAGTGCAGTCCATGCCTTTTCTGACGGCAAAAAAGATCAGTTTACCATAGGTGGGGGAGCAGGTGACCAACCATTCGAAATCCCCCAAAATCAGTTGAAGTGAAGCTATACAGTGGAACGCGCCCATGGTTATCCCTTTTTTGTAAAGAATCATCGAAAGGATGCCCAGATGCTCCATGTACCACCCAAATTCACCCCAGTTCTATAGCTAAATAGTCAATCCATGGAGCATTCACAACATTGAATTTCCATCAGCATTTCCCCAAGTCTTAAAACCATGAAGTTTCCCAAGTTCCCGTGGTTTCAGCTTGTTGAAAAACCATTAGCGGGTTGAAAAACTCTTTGCAGTCGGATGAAACAGTTGGTTTTTCATGGTTTTCCTCTTCATAAATTTCAGGTTTATGTTTCTCCATCTATAGTTATTTCATCACCATAAAACTTGTTACTGATTCGCACTAACTTAGCATAAATTAACTGTAAATCCCCCATGTGTTCTTCTTCAAATCCTCATGTTCCTCCATTTTTGCAGGGTAAAACACCATTTTTCCAGGGTAAAACACCATTTTTCCAGGGTAAAACACCATTTTTCCACCATGTTTCCCGCCACAAGGCCACCCGCCCTTGGTCTACGCGGCCAAGGGCGACCAGCGCCACGTGGAGGTGCTGGAGCTGCTGCTGAAGTCCGGCGCCAACGCGGCAAGGAAGGACGAAGACGGCCACGTGGCGATGTTTCGAAGTGGAAGGAATTACATCATCTGAATATATGGTACATCTGATACTGTACCTTAGAATATATTATATACCATGTATTACCATTGTGACTATCCATATGTATCTGTATATGTGTTTATATATTTTGTTTTTATTAGTGTTGTTCTTCCTATTATTATCGACATTTATCCCCATTCTGATCAGAAAGAATGGGATATTGATATTAATCTGGATATTATCAATGAATATCAATGACATATGTATATACCCTCTAGTAAACTAACATAGCGAACTGGAAAATCACCATCTTTAAGTTCGGTAAATCAACTATTTCTATGGGCCATTTTCAATAGATATGTTAACTTACCATAGGGTAAATATATATGGTACATCTGATACCTTAGAATATAATATTACCATTCTATTTGAATATATTACCATATATTATATATTACCATTCATCTAAATCTGGTAGGTGGTTTGGAACATGAATTTTATTTTCCCATATATTGGGAAGAATCATCCCAACTGACTTTCATATTTTTCAGAGGGGTAGGTCAACCACCAACCACAAATATACGGTACATCTCCTCTATTTGTTACCTTAGAATATATTACCATATATCACCATTCTATGTATCAAATATATGGTAACATAGAATATCTAAATAGAATGGTAATATATGGTAATATATGGTAATATATGGTAATATATGGTAATATATGGTAATATATGGTAATATATTGTAATATATGGTAATATATGGTAATATATGGTAATATATGGTAATATATGATTATCATGATTGTACTTAAATGATTATGGTATATAAACAAAATGATCATAACTATGGCGGTAACCAATATGTTAACATATTATGGTAATCCAACAATCACTACCATAAATCCAAGCTGCATTCATTATTACGATTAGATTAATGAATGATTTACCATAATCACTAGCAATGAATATATTAGATCAATGGATATCAGATATCTGAACGGTAGATATTCATAATGAAAAAATCTTACTGCTGCTAAACGTAGGGAATGGGGGAATGGGATGATTGTTAATAGTTATCAGGTTATCACAGGTCATTCCCCCTCTACGTTTCGCACCAGCAAGTGTTTGGCTGCAGATATCAACATGTTTTTGTTTTTTTGGCTGAGAAATGGTCCAACATCATTGTTTACGGTTTTTGCTGATAGGTGGAGGTATCATTGAAATTTACAAAAAAAGTTGGATCATGGATATGTTTATTGGCTGATAGTTGGATATATTGACAATCATTGACATATATTGACAACTCTAACTTGTAACTGACATAATGTCCAGAAGTGATCATGACATTTGACAGAAATGGCTTTCGTTGAATGGGGGACCCCTGCAAAAACTAATCAATTTCCCAGAAAATTCGCAATACCTATGATGTTAGGGTCCCCCATTCTATAGGGATCCCCCCATTTGATGATTTGATTCGTGTTTGATGCGAACCCCCCAGATATCATGCATTTGTGGGGGATTTTCCATGAAATAACCATAAATAACCCATCCAGCTATGGTGGATCACTGGAAACCTAGGCGACACAGCGCTGCATCACGCTGCGGGTTGGAGCGGCAACACCGAAGTGGTCGCGAAGCTGATCGCTGCAGGAGCCAAGGCGGACGCCTGCGACCGAGAAGGCCGAAGATCTTGGCGGTGCAGTTTTCCGAAACTGGGGAGATCCGAACATGGATGGTTTCTGAATGTTTATTTCATGGAAAATCCGATTAGAATGGATGATTTTGGGGGGTAGCCCCATGGATAGGAAACCTCTGTATCGGGATTGGCCCTAAAACAGCATAAACATAACTCCAGCAGGGTAGTGAATATGGTAAATCAAGTATAATCAATAGTTGTAACTGTTAAAACATGTTAAAGACGTTTTTGGTGCAGACCTATCAGCTTCCATAAATCTGGGTGGATTTCAGCCAGACCCATTTTCAGGGTACCAGGCGCCAGATCCAGTTCCGGGATCCAGTCGCCGCACGGGTGAGGCAACACGGTGCTGCATATTGCAGCACTGAAAGGCCATGCGGCCATGGTCGAGCAGCTAATTTCTGCTGGGGCCAAGGTGAACGCACACAACAGGGAGGGTGCCTTGGAGGACGAGGTTTGAACATGGTGAACACCAAAGATGGCAAGTCGACGGAAAAATGATGGTTTCAATGGTTTTCGAGAATTTTAAGGTGCATGAAATGAGGCTTTCCCTTGTTTTTCCGAAGATTTTTAGAGAACCCCCATGGTCCTGTCGTTTTTTTTGGGCCTGTTTTGTGCTGTGAAACAGCCACGGCCCCGAGGCAACACGCCGCTACATGAGGCGGCCAAGGACGGCCATGAGGCCACGGTGAAAGAGCTCATCGCTGCCGGGGCCAAGCTGGACGCTGCGAACAAAAAAGGCACAGCGGAGAACGGGGCGGTGTGAACGGCGGTTTCAACGGCGGTTTTGTGGGAAACCCTGCAAGGTGGTGCCCCAGTGAGCTAAATCGTTAAGGTGGTGCGTTTATAACTCCAATTTCACTATATTCTTGATTAGGTAGATATAATTATATCTATACTATTCCTATGGTTTTTGTTAACCAACGTTCACATCACTGGGGCACCACCATAGGTGCCGGCAACGATTCATGACTGGAGATCCCCCGGTGTCTTCGGGGAAACATGGCGAAAAAGTGAGGAAATCCCCAAAGGAAATGGAGGTTTCCATGGGGTTTCAATCATCGAAGTTTTCATGGGGATTTTTTCGGGATTCCCCACTTTAATTAATTGGTATATTACTCCCTATTTGATCCTGTTTGAACAATATCTCATCTCATTCCCATTTCTATTCTTTATGATTTTCGCGTTTTGGGGAATATTTTGGGAAGATATAGCCATTGGGGATAGTCTATAAGTATTGGGGATACCATCGACATCCAATTGGGGAAACATTGTCTTGGATATCATGGGATTTCTGTTTGCACGATTCAACCAAGCACTTCTGGCGGTATAGCATTTCCGGGATGCATTGCGGATCTCCGTTTCGGATGGTATTTGAAGGCCGATACCATGATGAGGACGTGATTGGAAGCATACTGGAAGCCAATCAAATTAAGTTTTTAGGGATGCCCATTGGAAAGATAATCATTGGGGAGATCTAAGCCTCATGAATTCATGAGCCTCATGAATATATTGGGATATCGTTTGCAATGTGAAATTCAACCCACAAACACATCTCCAAGGCATTGGGGGTTTTAGCTTTCCATTTTGACCAGTTTTAACTGTGGACTGCTGTGCCATCTAACATCATATATCAGAATAATTAACTATATTTAATCAATTAATACATAATATATATATATATACAGTATATATATTATAATCCATTCATGGGGGATATTCCAAAAAAAACTTGGTCACCGGTTATGACCCACTGGGATGCAAGGCTTAAAGCCTTACGACGTGGCAAAGAAAGGCGGCCGCTACGCCGTGATGGCCCTCTTGAAAGAGTCCCTTGGTACCACATCGGATGATCTGTGAAGTCAAGATCCACGCTTAGACGGAGATCAGTGGAATCTTATTACCTAATGCAGCCATACATTGAGCTTAGAATATCTTAGAATAACACATCAAATTTAATCAATATAACTATAATATATATATAATATAATATAATATAATATGATATGATATGATATGATATGATACAATACAATACAATACAATACAATACAATACAACATATAATACAATACAATATGATATGATATAATATAATATAATAATATAATATAATATAATATGATATGATATATATGAAATTATATATATACACATACATACATATTTCTAGTTCATATTCAATCTCATTCCGTGAAATCTGGGGACGCCAATTGCCTCAACGAATCCTTTCGACGCCATCGCAGGCCCGACAGGCCCAGCAGGCCCGACAGGCCCAGCAGGTCCGAGAGAGAGGAGATGCACAGAGGCCCCCGGGTCCTCCGAGGCGCCCGGGTCCCCACACCCCCCATGGATCCCGAGGATCCGCTCGGACTCCTCTAAAGTGAGGAGCGTTTCCGTTGCGGAAACAGATGGCTGCTGCTACTGGTGATCTGGTGATCTGGTGATGGGAGATGGAGACAGAAAATTCTTGGTGGTTTGCGTTTCGCTCACAGTTTTGGATCATGAAAAACAGACTTAGAACAATGCAACATATCCCTGTTGACAGTGTGAAACTGGCTAGTTTAGTGAAGTTGTATGATTATAATACGTGATGCAGGGATACCTATTTAAAATAGCCACCAATATGATGGTATGTGTTTTTTCCCCATCGGGTCACCATTTTCCATGTTTAAAAGGGCCTCTTTTCTTAGTGGCAACTCCACTATTGAAGAAAAGACAGGTCTTCCCAATGGGACACTGCTCCACAAACTCGACGTTGCCATCAGTCTGACCGGAATTACAGATTTTGTAATCTCTTGAGAGTTTCTTTTTGGGTAGGATGTTAAATTATGCTTTGAACTTATAACTTACAATAATTTCCATATTCAATTTTAGTGGTTGTCACCTTCAATTTTCTGTTGATTAAATCATGCCACTTTTGGCGACCTCCCCCCAGTGAGTAGCCGGGTTTTGGCTTTCCAAGCTTTCCAAGAGTTGCTAAAGATTATATTTGTTGATTTATTCAAATGGGAAAATTATACTTGGGGAATCTATCAGGAATACTTTTTTTTGGAGGCTACTAAGCATTCAACACATCATTCAGCCACCTGAACTTTTGATATTTTGCACTTGTGTCAGGACCCCAATTTGAATAAGAACCCTGAGAATTGCAGGAGGGATCTGAACCGTACACATACTATGCATATATATATACACATACTATGCATATATATATATACATATATATATATACATATTATATATATATATATATATCACCAAAGTGGACATCGCCCACCCACCCGCCATCACCCCTTTTGACTCCGCCCTATCACCTGTCCTTAGCCGCCGCCGTGGCGCCTCTTTTGGCTCGAGCAGCGGCTACGGAGCGCATGGGACCATCATTTCAACGTCTCCAAAGTCTGGTTATATGGATATGATATGGAAATTAGACACAACAGAATGATACTGTTTTTTTATGGATATAATCTGGTATTTATCACATGATCATATGATATGGACAATATGTTGGATATATATATATATGACATATATATATATATATATTATATGACATATTGGATGCAATCATCATCATATCAAAATATCAATATGTTTAATGGTATGGGCCTCTTCAATCCATGTTCATCAAAAGAACAAATCACTATCAGATTGTGATGAAAATCAGCATCAACTAAAACATTCGGTTTTGATGTGCGCTTGCCATGAAGAAACAACTACCAAGACTAATATAATATTATAATATATATAATATATATATATATATATTGTATTTATATCTGAATGAATTTGTGGAACCTAAGAAGCAAACTCTCAAACATTTTCTTCATACTGGTTTTCACTTTTTATGAATTTGGTGGATTTTCCACGACAATTTCATGTTTGGTTGTCGTGAATGATCAGTGGCTGAGATCGATCGCAGCCTCCATGTAGGCATCTGAGCTGGCGCCATGTGGGCGGCGTCCGTTCGTCCCTTGGTTCGCTATGGAAGCCATGGACCATTTAGTTCGATGATGTTCGTTGATTTACTTATTGAACATTTTTGCAAAATAGTGATTTTCCATAGTAAACTGTTAGTTTACCAGAGGGTAAGGTGGTGATTTTCCAGTTCGCTATGTTACCAAATAACCATCATCCATCATCAAATTTTAGCTGATTTTAATGGGATTTTAGTGGAGTCTAATGGTTGTGAATGGGGCTTTAAGCAACAAGAATGGGGATATGAATGGATGTTGTGCCCTCTGGTAAACTAACATAGCTATGGTATAAATGGAAGATGTAGTTCGTTGACCTATGAAGATGGTGAGTTTCCATAGTAAACTGTTAGTTTCCCAAAGGGTAGGAGACTGACAAACCAACGGATTTTGTGGTCGAGTTTCACAGAACCTTCACCAAAGTGATCCACAGTGGGAAACCAACAGCTTGTTTCGACAGGGCTTGGCACATCTCCAGATGTTTGTAAGGGATACCCTCTGGTAAACTAACATAGCTATTGAAAATGGCCATTTATAGTGGATTTACCCATTGAAAATTGTGATTTTCCATAGTTATGTTAGTTTACCAGAGGGTACCAACCCCTGTTTGAGATACTGTATCATCAAAGATAGTGGAACTGTCCCCGAGCCACGATGCTTTGGGGTGATCATCCCTGATCATGGATCGGCGATCGGTTTCCAACATGAGTTTGACCATGAAACATGGCGATTCACTGGAAGTTTACCTAATGTGAGTTAAGAATTTCAGAATAGTAAACCACCCATATTTTCATGGTTTCTACAAACCGTTTATGGTAAAATTGGGCATGGTTTAATCTGTTTTTTTTTACCAACATTATTATACTGAATTATCAACTTAATTATCTATTTTCATTTTTTTCAACTGGAAGCTTTGGGACAGCTTTGGCCGCCAGCTTGTTCGAAAACATGGGGCTGGCCCCTGGTTCACACTTAGTTGGTGAGTCTCTCTACGTCATATCCTGATCCTAATTCCTATCACATGGGACTGGGTCTATACCTACCAGACCTTGTTTAGTTGGATGACCAGCCTGGCTGACCAGCTATTCTGGTGTTCACCAGGATACCAGGTTTTGATGTTTCAGAAATCTTAGACTTTGGTGCCAAGATTTTGATCGTAAACCATCCCCACACCATGGTTTTATGGTATTTTTATCATCCCCAGGTAGATGTGGCCATGGCATTGGGTCCCACATCAAGATTTTGAAAAAATCTGGCCAGTACCAGGTGGCTGCCCATGTTTGTTTTATGGCCATGGTTAGGTCACCTCTCATGAGTAGTTTTAGTAGCTCTAGTGCAAGGAACATCAGGGATTGGTACCTAAAAACCGGGGGATTTGGCCATATTGAGTGGGGAAAATGATCACTCTTGGACAAATCCATCAACGAGCTGCTGTGCACTTTGATTACTAACTCCTTTCCTGCAACTTTGAGCAGCGAAAATACGAGAAATTCCATGAAATTCTGTGACTATTTCAATGAATATACAGGAAAGTTAGCATTGATTACTCCATTGACATTAAAATGTGGAAAACTTGTGGAAAACTCACGAAAGCTGCGAATCCTTTTTCGATCTCAGGACAGCTTCAGAGAGGTAGTGATTTGTGGAGGTGCCTTTTTTTCCGGTTCCCACTGGTTGATGAATGGAAGATTCCCTTCATTGAAAAACCAATCTGGTTGGTGGTTTCAAACATGACTGGATTATTTTCCATAATTTTTTTGGGATGTCATCCTTCCCATTGACCAACTCCATCATTTTTCAGAGGGGTTAAAACATGTTAAAACCACCAACCAGCAATAGGTAGGTAGACGATGGTAGATTATGGGAATAACTGACCAAACCGGCCCCTCTATTTTTCCTAAACGGCCGATATTTTTATTGGAAGATTTTTGGAGTTTTCACATTCGAGCAATATATATGGGAAGATTCCTGAGATTTCACTGGGACTTACATTTTTCCATATTTTTCCATGGTTGAGTAGAGTTGATTTTTTTCACCTGACGCTTGTTGGCTTACGAAAATGGCCCAGACTGGTGAACACCGGGAGATTTTGTCAATGCCGTAGCTGAAAGGTGAGCAAAGGATAGCAAAGGAACTGGATGGATTCCCAGCCATCTCGTGATTGTAGATTCTTAGATGGTACAACTGCATGGTTGTTTTTCTGACTTGTAATGAGGTGATTCCCCAAAAAAGTGCCAAATCAACTGTGGATTCGCACTTAAAAATGGGTGATAACGCCAATAAAATCCCCCTTGTGTTGGGTGACATTTCCATTTTTATCAATCCTAACTGCACCTAGTGACACTTTCAATTCTTTGTTGCTTTTCCTATGTTGGTGACATGTCCATATTCACGCGGCACATCGATACCAGATCTTGATAAAATATCCCTGGAAAACCAACATGTTTTCGTTTCGCGGAATATCATCATGTTTTTTTCCTGTCGTAACTTTGAAACATCTGCATTTGAAGTTAGATCTCCATCATTGTACTGGCCAAATCCCATTCTTACTGGTTGAATCTTAATTTGCCATGGTGACACCTCAATTCGTGGTGTTTCTTTCATGTTCTTTCCATCTTTCCTGGTCAACACATTTTAGACTCACGAACTTTTCCATTGGCAAAGTTTCACTTCTTACTGGTCAAGCATGATTCTTAGCAGTCATGAAATCGCCATGACCAAAATATCTCCAGTTTCCCTCAGGGCCGTTGCCCTCCGCCGCTGCAATGTGCGCGGAACGTGTTGGTGGCCCTAGAGATTCGTAGAGGTGTCACCATCAAGAAAATGGGGTGGTCCCTGTAGTCATCCCCTGAAAGGGGGATATTGCATAGCCAATTCAAAATATGACGTATTCATACATATATATACTCATTTTTTCAGGAGACCCAATTCATGATTGTAGAACCAATTCAATTGGCCATTTTTTTTTTGCGGGATATTTAATCTTCGTGGGAAGGGATCAAGAAGTTACGGATGGGTGTTTTGCTACTATGGAGAACAAATATATGGATGAATAGCACCTGGTATCACCTGATGGGCTTCTAATTTTGTAGAACTGACATTTTTTCACGAGAATGACAAATCTCACTGCCAAACATGTGTGTTTACTGCCAAGGATCGTGTTTTTCCGGTCAAACATTGAAAATTTACCACAACGGACTCCCACAAATGGGGTTGGAAACAAAATTTTTGTTTGAGTCCTCGTGTTGTTGGCTGTTTTCCGAATGAGCATGTTCCGGTTTAAACATAAACATGCAATTCTGGGTATGTAGCCATAGGCTATTTCACTAACAGGGCACATCCACAACTTGGCCGATCCTCTCAACTCACGAGTTGAGCCTTGATCTGTTTTTGGATCCAAAATCATCCCCTGTGCAGAATCAAGTGGTTGAAACAACATAGCTATAGCGATGGGACCCGTCATCGGGTCATCGGATGTCATCGGGTCATCCCCGCTTGGCATCAGCGTCCCAAGGTGCTCCGCTACACATCTTACAGAGAGGACCGGATGGGGCTGGGCCCTGGCAGATCATGGGAGATGACGATGAATCACCGCCTGGAAGGGTCGTTCTGAAAGTCACGTGGTTGGCGAAGCGTTTTTCTATAACGAAAATATCCACAATGACTATATAGCTGGTAAACATAAAACTTAGAAATCCTGCAAATTGAAATATATAACTATAGACATCTATAGACTATAGGTTATATAATTCTTCAGTTTTTTCCCTAGGAATTCTAGGATTTCTGAGGTTTGAGGTTTGGCAAGGTACGGACTCCGACTGGCACCAGGTCGGGCCGTGTCAACGGCATACCAATCAATGGAGGAGGTGGGCCCGGCTCGGCTCTGTTTGAATTGGGGTATGATAACCCACAGTTATGGCCATTTATCAGCTATAAGTACTAAGAAAACCCATAGAAATAACCAGTTAGAACTGGTAAATGGCCATAACTGCATAAATTGGGTATTCTTTGAACATTTCTGATACTGATACTACCCAATTTCTATTGGCGGTTTTTGGAGATCCCTTTGATGATTGGGTCTGAAATTCACCGAGATGGCGTGCTTTTCTTCACCGAAGCACGTCTGAGTGTGGACTGGAAAATGATGGGTTACCCATCTCAATGGCAATTTGTTAGGACACCATATTAGGAATAATGCCAAGTACTAGTACTCATCGATAATCATGGTATACCTGGTATAGCTATTTCAGAAGAATACCCATTAATAATATTTAATTATCAGTTAATAAGGAGCTGATTTTACCATCTTTTCCGACCAAAACGATCAACGTTTCCAGCGATGGATTTGACCAATCACCACCTCAGGGGACTAGGGGACTCAGTCGCCACGTCGGATGGGGATTGGTTGGGCGGAGGAAAAAACGAAAAAAAAACTCAGCAAAACGGTGTTTTGTTTAATGCTTGAATTAATGCCTTAATATGCCTTAATCAAAGGAAGTTTAGGGGGAGAAACTTCCGTGTTACGGACTTTTAGAATGTCAGGGAAAGAGTTAGTCAAAGAAAGAGTTAGTGAGGGAAAGAGTTAGTCAAAGAAAGAGTTAGTCAGGGAAAGAGTTAGTCAAAGAAAGAGTTAG